>Ga0302122_10000050_pt1 | contig 56522 bp, 43 predicted proteins | sample CB21_SCM_MG_FD_203115 | JGI IMG/M metagenome (GOLD analysis project Ga0302122, IMG submission 203115) | Marine microbial communities from Western Arctic Ocean, Canada - CB21_SCM | ecosystem: Environmental > Aquatic > Marine > Oceanic | place: Canada: Western Arctic Ocean | collected 2017-09-28 | reverse complement strand
GACGCCGAACTACGACCTGCACAGCGTCTCGTCGCTGACAACCTACCAGCTGCGGCAGGAGCTCGTGCGGCTGGGCGTCTTTGAGCGCTTCTTCCCGAAGGAGCGAGTAGAACAGTGTTGCTACGACACGCTGCTCGAGGCGCACATCACCTTTCTGCGGGAAATTAAAGCGAAGGAGGAGGAGGCGCAGTTCGCCCGTCACAACGTCGAGGTCGAGGCGCGGAAGGCGCAACTCCTCGAAGCAAAGGCGGCGCGCAAGCGAGAAGCGGAGGAGCGGTCCCGGAAGCGGCGGGAAACGCACAAGGCGGCGCTGCATGCCGACCACGGCGACGAAACGGCCGCGGACGCGGCATCTCCGCCGAAGCATGCGATCAAGAAATTCGAGATGCCCGCGGCGAGAGGCGTGCTAGGACTAGTGGGTGGCGTCCCGCCGTCGAAGCCGCTCGTCGAGGTCGTGTCGTCGGACGACCGGTACGCCGTGCCCGGCAGCGAGTGAGCGTGCGTCTGTGTAATTTGATTGGCCCTATTCGGCAACGGCGCTGAGCCGCCCAGTCTGAGCCGTTCGGCGTTCGAGACTATCGTGCGGGTATTGAGTGCTTGTCCCAAAAAAGCGTGCCGTAGAGCTGCGCAACAACTTTACAGGCGTGCTCTCTCACGACACAAACTCCTGCTTTGCAACCTGCCTGCACCTACGCACAGCCGCGCGGGCCAGCAATCGACGCAATACTTGACAAGCTCCCGAGTGCAGCAGCAGCAGCAATCGGTGCAATACTTGAGCAGCAGCAATCGACGCAGCACCCAATGCCCTCGCTGAACCTGACGTTGCAGGAGCTGATTTCAACTATTGGCGCGTATCTCGCCCTACTCTTTCGTGCGACAGCAAGGGTGCTCTTCGAACGTGAACCGGTAGAAAGCGAGAGCGAACCGGAGGCGCTCGACCTGGGCATCCTGCGGTTGGACCAGGCCATTCACCAGGCCGAGTTTGAACTGGCGCGCTCGAGGGCCGAGGCTGAGACAGAGGCCACACTCGCTCGCTCGAGAACCGCACTCGCTCGCTCGAGAGTTGAGGCTGAGGCGGATCGGTAAAATGCTCACTCTCCTCGCGGTAGTGGCGACGGCAGCCGCGATAGCGCCACCATCGTCCACCAGCCATAGGATTTATCCGGGTCGCCTTGGCACCGCCTTCCGCATCAAGGGCTGCGTGCCGCGCGACGACGCGCTCGCGATCGGCGCAAAGGCCCTCGCGCTGCCGCCGGCCGCGTGGGCGTCGGACCGCCACGCGTCGTACGCGACCCGCGACTGCTCGGCGCACGACGTCGAGCCCGACTTCGACGCACTCGTCTGGGCGCCCATCCGAGAGCGCCTGGCGGCCTGCTACGAGGTGCCCGAAGCATCGCTGTGCCTCCTCGACGCCTTCATCGTGCGCTACGACGCCGATGCCGGCGCCGGCGCCGAGCTCGCGCCGCACCGCGACGCGGGCCCGCTCTCGTTCAACGTGCTCCTGTCGGACGGCGCGGCGTTCGAGGGCGGCGCGACGACGTTCGTGGACGCCGCCTTCGATGGTAAAGACGAGGACGCGGGCGACGCCGTGCTGCACCCGGGCCAGACGCGCCACGGCGGCCGCCGGACGACGCGGGGCACGCGCGTCATCGCCGTGGGGTTCTGCGAGATCGACGGCTTCGAAGTCGACGTCGACGGCTACGACGGCGCGGCGTCGGCGCGCCACCAGCGCGACTTGGGGCGCGCGGCGAACCTGCGGCGGCTGCGGCCGCGCGTCGACCCGTCGCGGCGATGGCGTGGTGGCCTAGCATCGCTTCTACCCCACCGGCATGCCATCGACGCACCGCTGGGCACGGCCTTTGCCAGGATGTGCGCCGAGACTGCGATCGTGCGGCGCGAACGCCTGGCCGACGCCGCCTTCGCCGACGAGATGCTCCAGGGCACTCCCCTGTCGCGCATGTCCGTCGCGGTGTCGACGCCGCCGTCGGACCGCGAGCTCTCCGAGGCGGCGGCCGCGCTGGACAGAGAGGGCGTCGTCGTGCTCCGGTCGGTCGACGGCCTGCTTGCCGGCGTGGACCTGGGTGATGCCTCGGCCGCCGTCGAAGCGCTCGACGACCGCCTCGCCGGCCGCGGTGCCGACGCCGCCATTGACGAGCCAACGCTCGCTCGACGGTCGGAGCTGCGCCACGACATGCGACTGGACGACGGTGCGGCCAATCCGCGGTGGAGTGCGCTCGCTGAAAGGGTTGCTGCGATTTCCCGCAGCGTTCTGGGCGAGAGTTCGTGGGCCGTCGCCACTGCGGGCTGCGTCATTTCGCGCCCCGGCGCGGGTCCCCAGCTCTACCACGCGGACGGAATGGAGAAATTCTACAACGCTTTTGTGCCCTTGGTAGACGTGCCCGCGGCGCTCGGTCCCACGGAATTCGTGCTTCGGACTCATGTAAGCGATCACGCCGTCACGCTTGCCCCTACGTTGGAATGGGACGAAACCTACGAGAAGTGCGCGCCGGAGCTCCGGAGAGGCGATATAGTCCTCTTTTCGTATGCGACGTTGCACCGTGGCTTGCCGAACAACGGCGACGTGCCGCGGCCCATGTACTACATAACGATGGCGCCGCCCGGCGCGGCCGACACGATAAACTTCGCGGAGGCGCCCGGGGATGCTTAAATTATGTTGTTAAACTTTCAGCCTGAAGGGCTGAGCTCGACGATGGGCCGCGACGGAGGCCTCGACAGTCGTTCCCGTAAGGTACTGCCACGCGTAGAGGGCGTTGCCGAGGCCTCCCATCGGCTCGACGAAGGGGGCGATCGCTGAGTGTGTCCGCATGCGCTCGTGCCAGGCCCAGAGAGAAGGGTGCCTGTGTGCGTACGTCGGGTTGATGGCGTGGGAGGGACACTGAGCCATACCGCCGCAGGTCATAGCCGCAGAGGAAGATCCGTCGAACCGTAGGGAACCACACGACGTCCGTCAGCGAGAGCACATCACAGGTCGTCGACAGGTACTGCGCGCCGTTCAGCGCCTCTTCTAACCCGTCGAACGCCTCGCGGATCGCGTCGTACGCGTTGACAATAGCGTCGCCGGAGCAGCCGCCGTGCTCATTATACGAGGTCCAGAAGGTGATCTGCTGCGCGTGGTCCTGGCCGTTGCCTTTCACCGACGCACCCCGGTCGCGGTAGACGCTTAATTTGTCCTCGGGCACGCGACCCAGCACGGACGGGATCCGAAAGCTGAACGTGAGCGTGCGTATCGCCATATGCAAGGCGTCCTCGGCGCGCAGCGCCGCCGGCGTGGTGGCGTCGGCGAGGCCCCGCGTAGGTATGGAGGAATTTGGGCCGAAGGCTTCGTCGAGGTAGGCGACGATGTCGTTGTTCTCGACAATGACGCGGCCGTCGTGCACCAAGACAGGCAATAAGCCTCGCGGGTTGATGCCGAGGAAGTGTTCGACCTTGTTTTCGTGCGTCCTTAGATCGATGTGGTGCAGCTCGCAGTTGAGCTCTTTCAGTGCGAGCACAGTCCTTACTTTTTTAGAGCAGGTGCTCTGCTCAAAATGGAAGAGATGCAGCCCTTCCCACTGGAGCACTTCTGTGGTTGTGGGTGTGACAAAGACCATCGCTGCGGCTGCCCGTTGTCGAAGAGAACGCAAACTTACTCGGTCGTAAAACCCGCGCGATAAAACCCGAACCCGAAACCCGCACGAGATTTTGCAATAATAATCATTGTAGGCTACCGTGGCTGCATCCCACAAGCAGGCAAGTGGGCTCGGCAAACATCTCTCCAGTGCATTTCGCTCGGGCGGCTGTACTCGGACAACCCGAGATTGACTAGCAAGAACACAACCACGAATGGCGCTGCGCGCTGCCCAAGCGCGAGCACGGAAAGCATTGGTCGACCGTGCTGCAGCACTGAGACTCCCAGTCATACGAGTGCCAAAGTTCCTCGACGACAGAGAACTCCACGCCATCGACGCGCTCGGCAGTGCGCACGCGGTCGCTCACGGGCCTCCCGCGGCTGTGCGGACGGCGTGGCGGACGCAATATCTCAACGCTGACGGCCTGGCGAGAACGCAAGCCGGCGAGCTGCTCGATCGGCTCGTAGCCCTCGCGAAAGACGTCGATAACGAGCATTTCTCGGGCAACGCGAAAGATAGCGAGGCGCGCTGCATCGAACTGCACGACTGCGGCGAGGGGGCAGGGCTGGACGACCCAGGCCACTTCGACTCGGGAAGTGTCGTGACGCTCGACGTGTGCTTACGCGAGGCCGACGCGGGCGGGCGCTTCCAAACGCTAGAGGAGGACGGTTCAATTCAGGAGCACGCGTTCGAGCGCGGCGACGCACTCATCTTCCCGTCGTAAAAATACCACGGAGTGTCCCGAATTGAAAGCGGCCCCCGGCGCGTCCTCGTTTTAGAGCTCTGGAATGGAGAAGAAAAGTTCTGCAATCATCGCTGCACGGTGGCGCGCGGCGATTGTGAGCTGTTGAAGATCGGCGTCGCGGAGAAGGACCCGAGCAGCCAGGAGGCCGCGTGGGGGCGCCTGCACAATCTTTAGCGCCGAGTGTGTAAGTGTATAGTGTGATATCTAGCAAACGAACTATGCGAGACTCTTACACCATCATGTCAGCACGGCCCACAACAGGAAGCTCGCGCAGCAGCCGACCGTGACGCCGACGACGGCGTTCTCGCGGTACTTCTTCTGGCGCATTTTTTGGATGATCCCGCCGATGGTCGGCAGCAGGTCGCTCATGGACTGCGCCGTGGTCGTGCTCCCCTCGAGCGTCTCGCGCTGCGCCGCCAGGTCCGTCCGGGCGTCGTGCGCCTGCTCGATGACGTCGCCGACGCCCCGGAGCGCGTTCGTCGTGTGCTTCCGCTCTTTGTGCACGCCCTTCAAGTGGTCCGGCCCGCCCTCCAGATCCACCACATCGTCCGCGCCCGAGAAGAGTTTCACCCGGTCCGCGTTCTTGCGAATTTCCTTCACCACGCGGGCCACGTCGGACGCGTAGTCCAGGTGGACGGCCCGGCACCGCTCGACCAGGGCCCTCCGCGCCGGCGCGGGCTCCCGCGCCTCCTCGGCCTGGAGCGAGTCGCGCACGCGCACCAGCGCCTTGAGGTGGTCCTGCACCGTCTTCAGCAGCCGTTGGGCCTCGGCGCCGCTGTCGCCGTCGGCCGCGAGCGACGCCAGCTGCGGGAGCGCGCGCTCCACGTCGCCCTCGATCGTCCGCGCCTGGGCGCGGAGCTGCTCCCAGGACTCCATATCGTGTCGCGGCGGCTGGTGCCGGCGTCGGACTATGACCAAGTTTGTGCAGCAGTGGCTGTGGGAGGTCTCGCGGCTGCCGAGGGAAACTGTGAAGTGTCTGGTCCGCTGGTGCTGAAGCTGGGTCTTCGCAGAGACTGTGCCTGGGCCAAACTGCTCTTAACCTCGCCTATAGCTCGTGGAGCGTGCTGAGCGGCTGAGAAAACCCGTCACGGTGGCGCCAAATCACAGTTTTTTGGCCACAGCGGTGCACAGTCGAGCTGAGGCTGCGCCGCAACGCTTGTTTTGTAGTCCACGACTCACGTCGATAGCCAGCTGCAAGAATTTTGCATCGATTACTGCCAGAACACACCAAAAGCAGCATGGCAGCACCACAGCCATCCCCAGCGCCCCCACCCGACCGCGTCAAGCTCCACTTCAAAGCCGTGGGCTCCGCCCCTCTCCTGCGACGGACCAAGCTCACCGTCTCCGGCTCCGAGCCCTTCCACGCGGTCGCGACCTTCCTCTCGAAGCAACTCGCCTTACCGCAAACGGAGCGCCTCTTCCTGTACTGTGACTCTGCCTTCTCGCCCCTACCGACGGAGCCCGTCGGCCACCTCTACGCGTGCTTCGGGCGGAGCGGCGAGCTGGTCGTGAACTACTCGACGACGGGCGCCTACGGGTGATAGTAGCGTCGACGGCGTAGAGGGGGTGGGAAGTCGCGTCGGCGGCGTGGAAGTGCCTGTGGCGCCACCAGCCTGAGACGCCACCGGCCTCTCTCCGGGGAACCAGTTTGTTTGTTGTAAGACTCGTATTGTGGATTACATTACTCCTCGGCATCCTCCGCGGCCTCGAGCGCGGCCTGCTCCTCCGCGAGCTTCTGCGCCGCCAACAACCCCCGCTTGGGCTTGTTCGCGTTGCGCTTGATGACGAGCTGCTTGATTTCTTGATCGCGCTGGTTCAGAATGCTCCCGAAGAAGGACTCCTCCTCCCGGTCCACCTCCTCGTCCCCCTCGTTGCGCAGCGCCTCCTGGTCCGCCTTCGTCCGCTGGGCAATGGTGACGGACGCCCCGATGTTTCTCTCTAACAACGTCCGGTCCGCGGCCACCGGCTCGACGTGCGCGTTCTTGAGCTGGTCGCGCACGGCCGCCCAGGCCTCGCCGTCCACGAACACCGAATAGTGGCCCACCATGCGCAAGGTGGCCCGGTCGTCGGCCTGGCCCTCGTCTCCACAATCTCCGGAAGCCTGGAGAGCCGCGTACACGGGCGCGATCTTGGACCGCAGGTCCCGAGCACCGACGGCCTGCCGTAATGCCCGTTCCGCCCGGGCCGCCGCCGACGTCTGCAACGCGCCGCCCGCACTGCGCTGCATGAACTTCATCGTCGTCTCTGTGGACGGCGGCGGCGCCATGACCACCGTGAGCTCCGCGTCCGAGTCGCTGGAGTCCGGGTGCGTACTCGTCACGACGATTATTGCTTCTCCCCGCACCTTCTTCCGGCGCAGCGGCTGCCGCGCGTCGCCGAGCACGCCCCGGGCCCGCCCGCAGCCCAGGCGCAGCTCCTCGTCCTCCCAGGCGTGCGCTAAGAGTTGGCACGTCGAGCGCATGGTCTTGTCGCTGCGCCACCCCCTAACGTAAGACATGAGCTTGGGGTTCCTCGACAAATCGGCCAACACGCCACACACTTGCAACCGCATGAGCCGCGGGCCCGTCTCCAGCAGCGCAAGGATCGCATCGAGCCCTTCGCTCTGCGGCAGCCGCGCCTCGCTCCGCCGGTTCCCCACGACGCTATTCCAGAGGCAGTCCAGGACGCCCACGATGAGCGGGTCGACCTTCTCGGCACTTGAGGACGACGGCATGGCGTCGCGCGCAGCCTCGCTCAGGTTCTTGTGCCTTGATCGAGTCACGGGGCTCCGCCGCGCCACGTACCGGTCGATTTCGCTAATGAGCGTGGCGACGCCGTCGGACCGTCGCAACTTGTCCTGGTTCTCCGGGTGGCGCTCGCAGAGCTTGGACAGGATCTGGACGGCGTCCGTGCGCATGTTACTGCCCGCTTGTTTGTCCCCGAAGCGCTTCAACATGATCTCGACGCCGTCCAGCGCGCCCAGTTCGTTCTGTAGACCCGGCAGACCCACGACGGAGATTAATAACATCAATGCGCCTCTGACTAACCCGTCGGCACTTCTCGACGACTGCTTCGTGGCGTTCGTGTCCGTCGAATGGCTGTCGTCCACCTCGCCCGAGCACGCATCTAGGAACCGTAATGCCAGGATGTGCCCCTTCAGCTTCTGGAAGGCTTGGGGCGCCCGCGGCGCCAGGTTTAATAAGACGGCCATGGCCTGCTGCTGCAGGACGTGCAGCTTCGTGAGTTCCAAACTTTTGAGGATGCCCGGGATCCGCCGCCCGCTCAGCGTGTCCCTCGAAACCACGTCGTACTCCTCGTCGTCCGAAGGTTCCTCGTCCACGGCGTCCAACGCCTCCACGTCCAAATACATCAATAAACAGCCCATGAAGTCCGCCTCGACAACCAACTGCAAATTCTCCTCCTCGGCCCGGCCCAGATCACTCAGCACGGACCAGAGGATGCGCCGCGTCTCCAGGTCCTCGGTAGACGCCGTGGCGAAGGTGTGCCGGTCCGCTAACGGCGGCTCAATCGAACTGCGCGGGTCCCGCTTCATGGTGGCTCGCGTTCTCAGTTCGATGGCGTCCTCGGGCAATTCGGCCGCGCAGGCGTACTCCAGTAACAAGTGGATGAGGCGCTGGCGCCGAAAGGCCCCGTGGGACTTGCGATGGGACGCGATCAACGACGCGACGATCAAAACCTCGTTCCTTAACCGCTTGTCTTCCGTTTTATGACCGTTCAAGAACAAATGTTGCAAAATCTGTCGGAGGACCGCAATCGTCGTATCGTCGGACAGTTGGTACATGGCGTTCGTGAAGCGCCGCCTGCTCATAAGGGCGGACCTACCGACGGCCGGAGGACTTGCCGCGTCCGTGACGACCGCGCAGTGCTCCAGACAGTTCCACAGGACCTCCACGGTGACGTTCAACACGTCGCTCGACGCCGGGTCGTGCAAATACAATCGTAATCCTTTCACGCAGGCCCTCGACCCGCCGCACTCCACCAGACGGAAGGAGTGTTCCGCGTCTTCGCTGAGCTCCCTTATCAAGTGGACCAGGGCCCGCAGCAACTGCTGCTGGGCGTAGTCTATGGTACGCTTCCGCGTCGCGTACGTGAGGACTTCACTTACAACACCTCTCTTCGACCGCTTCTTCTTGCGCTTGGGCCGTTTTTCAGGAGGTTCCTCGTCGCTCGTGTCCGCGTCGATTAAATCGACCGTTTTCCGCGCGTCAAAGACCTTCCGCTCCGTCCCGTCGTCGTCCACAGCCAATATTTGATTCACGCTCTCTTCCAACCGCGCACACGCGCCCTCGACGCACCGCGCCTCCAAGAGCAGGCGCCGGTTCAGCTTCTTCCGCGCTCGAATCGCCGCCGTGCTCCCCGCGGGGGACGCGACCTCGGCCAGGGCCCGCGTCGCCTCGACGGCCACGCGCATCGACTCCGAGCCTTGGAGGCCGATGAGCTTCTGGAAAATCGAAGCCGCGGCCGCCAAGCCGCTCGCCAGCAGCTCCTCGTTGGCCTTCTGGCGGATCCCGGGCTTGGCGCAGATGCGAATGATGTTGCAGAGCGTCCGCTCCAGGTCGTCGCTCTCCTCCTCGTCGTTCTCTTTTAATCCCTGGATGCGGCGCGGCACGACGTCGAGCAACTCCGCCACGACGGGCATCTCCCGCAACATGAAGCCCTTGGCGCATCTCTGCACGATGCGCTTCAAGAGGGCGTGCTGTCTTGCAACTAGGTCCTCGGTCCTTTCGTCGGTGAAGAACTTGAGGATGGTAGGGAAATCTGGCCGATCGTCCGACGCGAAGCCCTGGCCCGCCATTGTTTGGCACCGGGGGCTGGCCTGTTTTCTTGGTCGCCGGTGGCGTCGAGCCGCTCTAGTGGGCTGCCCGCGGTCTGGTGCGGCCTGCCGCGCCGGTAGCGTCGAGCCGCTAAGTTGGGCCGCTGCTGGCCACCGGGTGCTCCGAGCACGCAGAGGACCGGTCGCTGGCCTCGTGGAGTGTGCGGCCGATGAGTGCTTAACGTACGATGAATAGCGCTACTCGATTGCTATTTTTAGCGCAGGCTAGTGGCTTGATCGTACTAGTGGGGCTAGTCGCAATAAGTAGTCACACACACACGATCGCTAGCCCAGCAGACCGGGCAGATAGATAGAATCTGATAGATGAAGGGAAGGGCATGTGGATCACCGTCGACGCCCTCGCTGCGCCGCCGAGGCGGCCGCGGGGTCACAGGACTCCGCGACGCGGCCAGGCCCGTCCGTCCCCGGGGGACGTCCCGAGACGCGCACTTGGCGCTAAGCTAGGACGCGCGCACCGCATGCCCCGGCGGGCATTCCCCCAAAATACGCCGGCTCCCGGGGCCGGACCAACAAGAAAGCACAAGGAGCCTAGGTTACTGGTACAGCCGGATCAATTCGTCGGACACGGCCGCCGGCGTGAGGACCCCCAGGTCCGTGAAGAGCAGCTCGATGAACTCGGGCGGCGTGTAGTCGACGTCGCCGCCCGCGGGCAGGTCGCGCTGGCCCAGGGGAAACGCCCGCGCGAACTTGTACGACTCCGCGGCCACGTAGAGCGGCCGCTGCATCGCCTTCGCGCAGCAGGCGACCGTGAGCGTGCCCACCTTGTTGACCACGCCGCCGGTCTCCGCCACGGCCTCGGCCCCCACGAGCACGACGTCGATGCTCTCCATTTCCCGAGCCACGGCCGCGTCGATGATAATCCGCGCCGGCACGCCCCCGGCCTCCAATTCCTGCGCCACGCGCGCCCCGCAGTGGTCCGCGCCGTCCACGACGACCGCCTCCAGCCGCACGCCATGCGTCGCGGCCGCTTTTAGGGTCGCCTGGACCACGCGGGACCGGCCCTGCACCAGGACCCGACACCCGTCCCGCAGAAAGCCCGCGGCGTGGCCCGCGATGTCCTCCCGCGCGTGGTTCACGTGGGCCGCGAAGGCGCGCCCCCGCTGCAGAATCTCCTCCCTACATTCCGAGAAGTCCCCGAACTCGAGGAAGGTCCGCGTGACGTGCCGCAGAAACAGCTCGCAGCCGCTCTCGACGCCCAGCTCCGTCCGGCCCCCCAGGCACGCCGGCCGCTGCCCGCAGAACGCGACAAGGGCTTTCCTTCCCAAACACAGCTCCTCCTGCAGCCCGTGCATCGTCTGGGCCTTTGAACGTTCGATCACTCCTAGCAAGGCTTCAATGGCCGCGACGGGCGCCGCGCGCGTGCCGTCGGCCAGCGCCTGCTGGAAGCAGGTCTCGACGTCGCCCGTGCAGGCGGGCGGGCCCATGGTTGCTCTGTGCGATGGCGTGCGGCTCGCAGCAATGCTTTTTGCTTGCTTTTGGCTGCAGGCTTAATGCTTTATGGCCTTTGAAATCGCCGTACCGCCTTTGTTTGCTAAATTGAGAAACCCGCACACAGGCGCCCCGCACCTCGAAGGACCCATGTCTACCGGTCCGAGAGGCGTATTCGAGTCGCTCAAATCCGTGGGGCCTCTTGAGCGCGGGCAAGCTAAATTTCAGTTTCATCAACTTCGCCCCAGCGCTCGACTGTGCCCGGCCCCGCGCGCCGTGCTTTCGCAGCCCTCTGTCGTCCAGCGACGCGATACCCTTCGTCGGTGGACACCTGAGCTTTTTAGGCAGCCTCTTCTGCCGTTCGCGCCGCACACAAGCGTCGCTTGGCAGCCCTTTTTGTTGGGCAGCTCTTGCGACCATGGCTTCCATGATCCCGCCCCACGACAGCCTCGTGAAGTACGACAACCCGATCCTCGTGACCGGTCGCAGAGAAAAGAAGGGCAAAAAGGGCGCGCCGGTCGCCGCCGAGAAGGCCTCGACGCAGACCGAGGACATCCTGAACTCGATCCTGCCGCCTAGAGAGTGGACCGAGGACGGCACGCTCTGGGTCCAGTACGTCTCCAGCACCCCGGCGACGCGCCTGGACGTCGTGAACCTCCAGGAGTCGCTCGACCGCAAATTGCAGCAGCGGCAGGCGCGGGAGACGGGCATCTGCCCCGTCCGCGAGGAGCTTTATGCTCAGTGTTTTGATGAAGTTATTCGCCAAGTGACGATCAACTGCGCCGAGCGAGGCTTGCTGTTGTTACGCGTGCGGGACGAGGTCCGCATGACCATCGCCGCCTACCAGACGCTCTACGAGAGCTCCATCGCGTTCGGCATGCGCAAGGCGCTGACCGCGGAGCACAAAAAAGCCGAGCTCAACAACAAGGTACGGACTCTGGAAGGCGAGCGCGAGGACCTGGAGAACCAGGTGCAAGAGCTCACCGCTCGGTGTGACCAAATCAAAGCGCGCGAGGCCACTCGTAGAGATGAAGACAACCTGGCGCACGCCGGCGAAGTGAAGCAGTTCAAGGAAATCAACGATCAGCTCAAGGCGAACCTCGAGGCGATGCTCTCGGCGCCGGCACGAGGCTAACTAAGTAGCGTTTTCCCTAGCTTGTCCTTTTTTATTTGTCGACCGCGCCGCGTCCCCTCGGAATCCCCTGGGCGCGGGCCGCGTCGACAGCGTCTTGAATCGACAAACCAGGCTGACCTCAGACGTCGCTGGGCCCCGGACGCTCGCCTCCGTGGCCTCGTATTGGCCTCGTGCGGGTTCAGAGTACTTAAACAGACTCGGAGAGTAAAACTTGAAATTACGAAGCGGGCTTCAGCAGAGGACGCAGCCCTCGGGCATGGGAAGGTCGTCGCGGCCCTTCTGGAGGCGCTGCTGCGCGGCCTCGAGCGCGCGGCGCGCGTCCGCTTTTTGCGTGTCGTCGAGCGCGGCGTCCAATTTAATAACGGCCTCGAAGGCGGCGACGGCCTGCTTGCTGCGCGGGACCTTCGGCTGGAGCATCATGATGGCGAGGCCCGTGAACCAGTGGCCGCGCCAGTTTTGGGGGTCGCACCGCGCCGCCTTCTGGCCGGCCGCGACCGCGCGCATGGCGTGGCCGCGCCGCGTCGATTGGTCCTCGGCGTCGGCCGCGTTGCGCGCGGCCACGTGCGCCTCCGCGAGCCGGGCCAGCACGGCCGCGCCCGCCACCAGGACCTCGCGCGGCGGCGGGTTGCTATCGTCCTCGTCGCTGTCGTCCGGGTCCGCTGGGGTCGGCACGAGCTGCCCGGCCGCCGTGTACGCCGCGATCGCCTCCTCTCCAGCGGCCGCGTCGCCCTGGGCCCGGAGCGCTGCGATCTGCTCGCATAAATTGGCTGTCTCCACGGCGGCGCTCATTGTAGCTAGGGTTGCGTCGAACTAGTGCTTATGGGCTTGCGCTGCTCACGATGAGGAGAAGTTAAATCTAGTGCTGGGCAGTCTATCGATTGTGCCGGGCAATCTATGCGCGGGTCTATCGATCTCGGAAGTAACGTGCGGGTTTCTCTCAAAAATAGACTCGGGTTTTTGCCCGCGTGAACTCTTTGCAAGGCTGCTGCTCCGCTGCATTGCTCGTGTGGACCTGCAAACGCAAGGCAAACCCTCTATCACTCGCCAGCTCCGCGCGGCGCCACGTACACCGGCCGCGCGCGTCCATCAATCAAGGCTCCGCGGCACGCCGGTCGCTGCGATGGCGAAGCTCGTCTCCGACGCCCCCGGCATCAAGGAGAAGATGGAGGATGTCCACGAGCCCCCCATGTCGCTCGCCCAGCTCGTCTTCCGGCACGGCCGCCAACCGACGCCCGCGTCCGAGGCGGAGATTTTAGGACTCATCAAGGAGCGCCAGATGGCGCCCTACTACGCGCGCGTGTGCGCCGCCTTCGGCTGGAGCCGGGACGAGGCCCTGTATACACAGATGGCCGCCGCCAATGCAGCGGAAGTAGAAGCATTGAAAGTGAAGCTCGCGGACGCGGAGGAGAACTCGGGCGACATGGAGGTCCTGGACGCGCTCTTCGACGCGGCCAAGCACCGCGCGCGCGTCGGGGACCGGGACGGCGCCTACGAGGCGTGCGACGTCATCCGCGACCGGCCCAAAATTTCGACCGGCAAGCGCATCGACGCCGTCATGCTGAAGATCCGGGTGGCCCTCTTCTTCGAGGACGTGACGAGCGCCAAGAAGCAGCTCGAGGAGGCCAAGGGCTTCGCCAAGGACGGCGGCGACTGGGACCGGCGCGGCCCGGCGCGGAGATGTGAGGTCCTTTCACGCGCGATGCCGAGGCGCCATCGACGCCATCGCCGCCATCGACGCCATCGCCGCCATCGACGCCATCGCCGCGACACTCGCCTTCACCCCGCAGGAACAACCGCCTCGCCGCGTACGAGTCCGCCTACCTCATTGTTACCAGAGACCTGAAGGGCGCCGCCAAAAAGCTTTTGGGAGGCGTGGCCACCTTCACCTGCGTCGAGCTGTGCACCTACCCCGAGTTCGTGTTTTATGCCGTGGTGACCAACGTCTTGGACCTGCCGCGGCCCCTGCTCAAGAAGAAGATTATTGACTCGCCCGAGGTACTACAGGTGATCAAGCAGATCCCCCACCTCTCGACGCTCGTCGAATCGTTATATGAGTGCGACTACGCGACCTACTTCCTGGCGCTGATGGAGCTCGAAAAAGTTCTCTTAGACGACCGGTACTTCAGCGGCCATTCGCGGTTCGTGATCCGGGAGCTGCGGGTGCTGGTGTACACGCAGTTCTTAGATGCCTACAAGACCGTGACCCTGGCCAGCATGGCCGCGGCCTTCGGCGTGTCGGTGGCCTTCATCGACGGCGAGCTCGCGCGCTTCATCGCCTGCGGCCGTTTGAACGCCAAGGTGGACAAGGTCGACAACGTCGTGCACACGACGCGCGCGGACCTCAAGTCCAAGAAGTATCAGGAGATCATCAAGTCCGGCGACGTGCTCCTCAACCGCATCCAGCAGCTCGCGCGCGTCGTGTCCATCTAGTAACGGGGCCTTTTCTGTTTTGAGTACTGCGAAAAATGGTGAGTATCGACCTCTGTTGATGCTTGGTAAATCCTTGATAAAACCCGCACGCGACTTCTTTGTGTCTCAAACTTTGCCCAGGATAACAATCTTTCCCAGACAGCAAAGACCAACAGACACGACCCGCAAGCCTTCAGCGCCCACAAAGACTAGAGACGCGCCCTGTACACACTCGTAACACACAACGCTCGAGCCCACAAGAGAAAACCGACTCACAGCTCACCAGTCTAGTAAAACGCGCGCCGACGCCGCCGGCAATCCCGCGCCGCGTCGGTCGTGTACGCTGGTTTCATCGCGCCGCTCGACGGCGGCCCCGACGTGTTCCTGCACCTGCGTGACCCCAGTAATCTTCGCGCCCTGGCGCTGGGAGAACTCGCGGTCGTTTCTTACTTCGTCGTGCCGTGCAGGGAGAAGACCAAGGCCGTCCGGTTGGAGGTGGTGGATGCGTCGGCCTACGCGAAGCTGGTGCTCGAGAACCAGGGGCGGACGCTCTCCGTCCAGGATGCGGCCATCGAGCTCGGCCGGCTCCGCGCGATTCCTCTTAACCCGCCCACAGGAGGGAAAGAAGCGCTGACGCCGCCGCCCGCGGTCGTGTCACCGCCGGAACGCACTTCGTCTACGGAAGACGGGCGCCGCCATGACCCAGAGTCGCGCGGTGTGACGGTGGTCCGTTCTTTGACCGACGTGTTTGAAGCGGCCGCGTCGCCGGAAGGCCCGTATTCCGGTGTCGTCGTCTCGTTCTCGGGCCGACACCCACTCTACGGGTTGGTTCGGAGGGGGCGGCGCGTATTGTTCATACGCGACGGCGACGGTGTGCACGTGTTCGCGCTTGCGGACAGGCGGGATCTTGGACTCGCGGTCGGCGACAGGGTCACGTTCTCGGTCATCAAAGCTCATGACGACCACTTCCGCTTGATGGCCGTCGACGTTGTGCGTGTGAGTCGCGCCGCGGTGGCCTACGAGTGGACGCCCGTCGAGACCCTCGACGCCGCTGCGGAGTCGTCAGGCGCCGACACCGGATGACGAACTGTGGCCGTAGCCGGGCTCGCCAACGCCGCCTCCCATAGCCTACTACGACGACCCGGAGGACTGGCTGGCTCGAGTCGTCAAGAATTAAGAAGAATTAAGAATTAACGAGGACTGTACACGTAGTAGACAAACCACGCGTTCTGAAGCATAAGATTCACAATTTAAGCAGCCCGCGGCGCGTGGAACGGCCGCAAGACCAGCGCCGGCGCGGTCGCGTCGATCGTCTGCGCCGGCACGTACGCCTTCGTGGAGGCGTCAAGCCGCACGACGGCAGCACTACGCGAGCTCCCAAGGTAGCCCAGGAACTTCTCGAGCTCCGCGACCCCCTCCGCCGCGACTCCAAAGACGACAGCGTCGCATAATTTCACGCGGCGATCGTCCTTTTCGTAGGCCGTCACAACAAGTTTGGGCCAGCACGGCCGGTCCGGAGATAAGGACGAGATGGCCGTTCGCTTGTTCGGATCCCTCGACGACGGCACTGACAAAACTGTAGGCGAGAACTGCGGGCCGGGCAGCGCCCCTGCCGCCAAGAGCACGGAAAATGCCTCGTCCATGGCCGAGCCGATGCCTTCCACGAGCAGGGTCTCCACGTACGGTGGGTTGTAGGCGTCCGTGATCATGCCCGTGATTTTGGCCGCGAGCGCCTCGTCGAGCGGGCGCCCCCATGGGTCGGCCTCTAACACTACTGCGGCGTAGACTCGATCGGAGAGCGTCGCGTGGGCCGTCGCCGGCGCGAGCACAGGAGCCGTCGTCGGGATCGGCGCCTGCTCGGCCTTGCGCTCGTCGGACCGGCGCCGCAGCAAGGCCGTGAGCGCGGCCTCGGCGTCCGGCGGCGGCGCCGCGGTGGCGCCCGCAAAGGCCGGCGCTTCCGAGGGCGGGTCCGGGAGTGCCGTCTCCGCGACAGAGTCCGGAGCGGCAACGCCAGGCTCGTCGGCGTCCGCCACCGCCGCGACCGGCGGCGCCGCGCGCACGGCCGGCCGCTTGTAGGTCCGCGGCGGCGCCGGCGCGAGCTCCTCTTCTTCCTCGGGCGCCGTGGCGGCCGCGGCCGCGGCCCGGAGCTTCGCGAGGAGCGTGTCGACGTTGAGGATGCTAAACGTCTCGCAGGCCAGGCGCGCGGCCTCCAGAGACGCCATGCGCGTCTCCGCGTCGAGCCGCGCGTCGAGCGGCGGCGGCACCCAGTCCTCGCCGCGCGGCGCGCCGTCGTGCTGCGCCGCCCACTCTTCCAGTTTGGCGAGGAGGCTCGGGAGGTCCACCGCGTCGCGCGCCGACGCGTCCGTAGCGCAGCGCGCACCCTCGAGCCAGGCCATCGCGTCGAAGGCCGCGACGGCGCGCTCGGCCGCGGCCATGGCCGCGGCCCGCCGCCGCGCGCCGCCCAGCGCGACCTCCTCCCGCCGCCGCTTCTCGGCGTCGTTCGCGGCCCCGCCGCCCTGCACCGCCGCGACGGACAGCCGGGGGTCGCGCCGTCTAGCAAACTTATCGACCGGCGCCTTCTTCGCCTTCTTGCGCTTCTTCGGGCCCTTCGCGTCCGCCGCGGGCCGCTTCTCCCGCGGGGCTTTGACCCCGAACCGGGCCTTGAGCTCGGCGATCCCTAGGCCCGCCGTGCCGTCCTCGTCCGATTCGTCGCTGTCGTCGGAGTCGTAGAGCGTCTGGCGCGGCCGCGCGCCCCAGTCGTCCTCCTCCTTGTCCTTGGACACGCGGAGCAGGCTGGACGCCCGCACGGGGCCGCGGGCGCCCTCGAGGAACTCCGCGCGCTCCTCGGCCGTCACCTGGAGGCCCCTGCTCACGTAGACGTCGAGCGTGTCCTCGGTCCGCTTCGGCGCCGGCCCGAGCTCCGCGCTCTCCAGTGCCCCAAAGTCCACCGAGACCCGCTGCATGGCCGCGTCGAGTCGCCGCTTCTCCGACGCCGTCAGGGACCCCGCGCCGCCCACCCAGGCCCGGAGCGTGGCCGCTAATAACCGCCGCGCCTCGGCGTCCTTGGAGGAAACGGCCGGGTGCCGGGCGTCGGCCGCCGCGCCGTAGACCACGGTCTCGACCCAGTGGGGGAAGCGGCATTCCGCGTCAACGCGGCACTTCTTCTCCAGAGCGAAGATGGCCAGCTGCGTCCCAAAGGCCCGCGAGTGCAGGTAGTTGCCGCCCAGGACCAGCGAGTCCGCGGGCGTGTAGACGGCGTGGAGCCAGCCCGCCGGCAGCGAGAGCACGAAGCCCGGCTCGAGCGAAATGCGCGACACCTCCTCCGCGCCCAAAATGTCGCCGAACCAGGTCTTGGCCTGGCTGCTCGAGGAGATCCACGCGGCGTAGGCGTCCAGGTTTTTTGGGGTCGGCGGCGCGAACCAGAAGACCTTGGCGCCCTGAATGACGTGGTACCAGACGCTCGTCCCGCCCATGTCCACGTGCCAGTCCGTGAAGGCGCCGCTGGCGGACATGAGGCAGTACTTGCGCACCTTGGGCCGCGTGTCCTCCGGCGTCTTCGGCACCCAGTCCACGTCTCTAACGAACTGCGGCGCCCTTACCAACGCGCCCAATCGCGTGCCGCTCACCTCCAGCGACAAGATGTTTAAAACCTTGTGCGTCTCCGGCGTCTTCTCGCGCATGTAGGTGGCCCACTCCCGGAGCGTCCAGCGGCGCTGCTGCTCCTGCGTCGCCGCGTCCAAGACGGGCACTTGCGTGTCCGGGCCGGCCAGAATCGCCACGTCGTCGATGGTCAGGTCCGGCCGCTTCAGGCCCGCCGCTTTCGCGTCCCGGATGAGGAAGGGCGCGTCCACCGCCTCGTCGTTTGCGCGGCACCAGGCGCCGTCGATGGTCTCGCCGTCCTCGTGCACCGGCGGCGTAAATGTGGACCCGTGCGGCTTCGCCATCATGAATGCGGCGAAGGCGGCCGGGTCCTTTTCAATCAGTGAGAGGTCCATGGCTGCGCTTGCGTTGTGGTGTCCGCCGCTTGCGCTTAGGTGGGCTGTGGCACCACCTCCAAGGGCTCTGGTCTGAGTGGTGCGCGGCACGCCCCAGCGCGAGAGCTGCAGCTGTGTAGCTTGCAAGTCAATATTTAGTCCTTGCAGCAATGGCGGAATTATGCTAGAATGCAGTGCAAAGGCTTACAAAGCAAGTTTAAGCCGCGGCGCGAAACCCGTCTTGAAGAATTGACCCGCGTCAAAACGCGACATGCAGCCGTTTGAGTATCGTTCGGTTAAATACGGGTCCAAAGAGATCAATAGGGCGCTTATTGGGGGGTGAAAAATGTAATTTTTTCATTCGCGGTGCTGAGCGCCTCCGTGGTGGGTGGTCGCCCCCCGGCCAAGAATGTTGTCGATTCGCGCCCCAGAGGTCTCCCTAAGGTCGCTGAGGGATTGTAATAGACATGCGCAATCGCCTACACCGCACACGCTGGCGCTTGGGTCATATCTGCCATTTCTCTCAGCAGTCCAGCTCGTTTTGAGATGAATAGCCAGAGGATGAGTTCCAGAGCTTTGAGAGCTATGGGATGCCCAAAGCACATGCAGATGCGGTGTAGGCGACTAACCACCTTCAGCCCGAACCCATAGGCAGTCCGAGAGCCTTCCAGCATCCCAAAAAAGTGTTTTATTTGGGCTCGACAGCGCCTGTGAACGTCAAATACGCCAATTACCCGAGGGCCCCCAGGAATCGTACTAGCGGTCTCGTTGGGCCCCATACTACCCCACCTATAGTGGAAACCAAGTAGATGACATCTACACCACGAGAAGGGTACTTTGGGCTGCTCACGCTCGGGTCTGAATATTATTGATCTGGACTTCGGGCAGGAGCCGCGAGCATATGTGTCTCGGCCGCTACACGTGAAAATTTGGTCTCGATGACTGATTATGGTGCTAACTTAATTTGGGAGCTCGTTTATTTTACTCTACCTACCCGGGAAGGTACCAAAGTCCATTTTTCGGCCTTCGGGCGGCCGCGGGAATGTAAAAACAATGCTCGTTTCTGACGGGCACGTGATGTTAGACATTCTACTTATACGTTCTTATTACGATGGCCGCGGGACGTCCCAAAAAGTCAATTTCGGGTGATCGCGGGCATCTCCGCTCGATAGGCGGCCGCGACAAATTGGAATCGCTGCCCATTCTGCGGAAAACTTCGGCGGCACGGTCATACGAGGCAGTGCTCTCGCTGAAAGGCGCTCAGGCAGCTTTTGTGCCTACTTGTATGACGTCGATTTCGGGCTCGACGGCCGTGGACGACTTCTTTCCCAGGGCTAGGCGAGCCTGTACTAGCATGGACCCTCGCACTACTCCGCACTTCGCAGACGCATGTAGAACGAGCCACTTCACGCGGTTCGGACTCCAACGGCGCCGAGCCCGCGGCACGCCACGGCTGGATCGCAGTGACACAACGGATCTTAGCGCTGAAATGCCCCCCGCGAACCTACTTGGCGGCCGTGGCCGCGGCGGCCTTGGCCGCCGCCTTGGCCTTGGCCTCGGCCTCCTTCTGCGCGACCTTCTGCGTCTTCTCCTCGACGCCGCGCGCCTCGGCGGACTTGAAGCCCTTGCCCTGGGCCTCGACGTCGAACTTCTTGCGGTCGGCCTGGAACTGGGCCATCAGGGCCTTTTGGCCCTCGGCCGTCTGGTCGGCCGGCACCTGGGCGCCGCCCTGCTTCTCCCAGTTCCACATGCCGAGGTAGCCGTTGTTCGTCTGGAAGGGCGCGCCCGGGACGAGCACCTCGCCGCCGAAGGGGGCCCCTAACCGCACGATGCCGTCGCCCAGCGCGGCGGAGCCGATGGAAAGCGCGAGCGCGCCCGCCAATACACCGGCGGCCACGGCGGCCGGCGGCACGTCCGGCAGGCCGCCCTCCTGGGCGCGGAGCTGGACGCGCGCGGCCTTGGGCGCGGCGCCGGCCTGGAACGCGACCGCGGGCGCGGCGGCGAGGGCGAGGGCGGCGGTCAACTTCATCGTGCTGCGCGTGGGGGGCAGGTGAGCTATCGGCGTCCTTCGCGAGTTCTCTCTCGGCGCGCCTCGACGGCGTGGGAGGAGTGCCGGCGGTCTACGGGCGGCGTCGACTGCAAATTTGGGGCTGTGGGGAGTGAATTTGCAGCTCGAGCCTGCCGCGGCAGCACGGCAGGGCCCTGGCATGCCCGTTTTGTTAGGTCGGCAGCATCCAGTTTGCGTGGGCTTCGGGTGCAATCGCGATCCAGTAGTTGCTCTCTCAGAGAGGCTTGAAGGTGGCAGCGAGCAGCGGCACGCTACGTTGCGATGCGCGCGCAGCACTCTGTGATTCATTGCACCGCGCTTTTACAGTATGTTTGGTATTTGCTCGTTGACGCCGCTTGAGCAAGACTGGGATGCGTTTGACGAGGTGTGCTGTCAGACCAGTTCGGGTTGGCGTCAAGTCTGCGCGCGTGATTCGTGAACAGGACACAACCGTGCCTGCAAATAGTCGCGCAGCGCTCTACGGGGTCCTAAGCTTCCGCACACTTCGCGAGTCACAAGACGCGGCACGCCCCGCGGCAAGCCCCCCCACGCGCTCCAGCCACCACCCTCATAACCGGAGTCGTTACGCCGCACCCCTAGTCGCTCTTGAGCCCCGAGTCGTCGGCGTACTTGATCAGGTCCGCGTGGGAGTTGATCTTCAGGATCGTCGTGCCCTTGCCGTGGTAGAGCTCCTCGGCCAGGTTGCCGTGGAGTAAGACGGCCGAGTGGTCGTTGATGCGCACGAGCCGGGGCCCGGCCTCGGCGAACAGGATGCCCAGAATATCTAAAACGACGAACGGCGCGTGCCACAGCGCCGCCGTCTTGAAGCAGCCGAAGCCGGCCGCCCGGTCTAGTAAACAAGCGGAGGACGCCACGGCGTCGGGGTGGAACGACGAGCATAGGGCCGTGGCCGCCGCCGCGACCAAGTTCAGCGTCGCGATGAGCTTCTTCGTTTTGGGCAGGGCCGCCGTCGCCAGCGTCATGCACGTGGCCCCCCACACGGCGATGTAGATGGCGGCGATCGTCACCAGGTTCTTGGCCAAGACATGGACGGCCTGCTGCTCCGGGGACTTCTTTCCCTTCCCGTCCAGCGACACGCCCCAGGCGTCCGCGATCAAGCCCAATGATTCCGACGGCTGGGCCACATAATACGCCCCCACGCCGAAGAGCCCGACGCCGTGGAAGAAGATGCACGCGCTGCTGAAGGCGCGCCGCTTCTTCCCAATGTTGCCGGTGGGCAGGATGTTGTCGAGCTGTGCGTGGTGAGTGCGTGTGTGCGCGCGGCGCGATGGCGTGTATGTGCGTGCGTGTATGTGTGTGCGTGTATGTGCGTTCTTGCGTGTGACGTCGTGTGTAGCGAGGCGTCGTGCCGCGCGTGAGGAACAGCGCGCGGCATTATTTTTTGAGCGTGCGCGCGGGCGAGCGTATAGATCGCAGCAGCACCAGCGCGTAGCAGCCGGTGCGGCCACGGGTCCTCACGTCTGCTCAGAGCTGAGTGCACTGAGTTGGATCCAGGCACGCAGGCGACGAAAGACGCGTTGCGCGGGTCAATGCAATGTACTTTTGAGATGTCTGACGCTGCTGTCGTACAGATTCGTTCATCCTTCCGGCTCAAGCGCAACCGCGCACCGCTTGCGCTTTTGGCATCAGAGCTGAGAAAAATTGCCAAAACCATCCCGCGTATTCTTCCCGTGGGCGGAGAGGGAACATTGCGAGGAGTACCGACAACCGACAACCTTTTCTGAAAACGCCGTGGTGAAACGATTAGACGGGTTTTCCGCAATCAAAAATCGGCAAAAATCGAGGCTTAGGCGTCTTGCAGCTTAAGATCTTGCATCATTGGTGCATCATTATTGTAGTACGCGCTGCCACAGTCGAAGTTCGCAGCCGCGCAAGCTCAAGTCTGCCGAACAAGCATCATGCATCGCACAGGCACAGCACTATCAGTGCTGCTGCTGCACGCCATCGGCGCGACACCGGTCGACGACGTCCGCAGCCAGGGCTATGCAATACTACAAAACTTCGCTAGCATTGATGAGGTGGCAGCCATGAAGGCCCTGATGCGCAAGAGGGCGGACGCGTACTGGGCCGAGCGAGAAGACCCGACCGTGTTCCGTACCGACGCGGGCCAGGAGGGCGCGCAGGCCTCTTCACAAAAATTCTTCGACAGTGCGGACCGCGTCGAGTTCTTCGAGGAACAAAACGGTGCGGCGCTGAACAAGGCCGGCCACGCGCTCCATTTGAGTGACGACGTCTTCGGGACATATGCGACCTCAAAAAAGGTCCGGTCCCTGCTCCGGGATTTAGGCTATAAACGCCCGGTGCTGCCCCAGAGCATGTACATCTTCAAGCCGCCGGTCCACGGCGGCGCGGTCACGTCGCACCAGGACGCGACGTTCCTGCGGACGGACCCGGACCAGACGGTCATGGGGCTGTGGCTGGCATTGGACGACGCCACGCTCGAGAACGGCTGCCTCTGGGCGCGAAAGGGGTCGCACCGCGACCCGCTGCGGCGCGTCTTCGTGCGCGACCGCGACCGCGGGGAGGAGGGCGCTTCCATGATGTTCGTGCGGACGCCGCCCGGGCGCTTCTACTTCGCGGAGCGGCTGGGCGGGCCCTCAGCCAGCGAGCGGCAGGTCATAGAGGCGCCGTGGGAGGGCGCGGACATGACTGTGGAGGACGCGCGGGGGCACGGCTTCGCGCCCCTGCCCGTGCGCGCCGGCGACCTCGTCGTGCTGGCGGGCACACTGGACCACATGAGCTTCCCGAACGGCTCCCCGGACCAGCGCCACACGTTCCAGCTCCACGTCATCGAGTCGTCCGACACGGCGTGGCACCACTCGAACTGGCTCCAGACCGGGCGCGAGGAGGGCTTTTTGCCGCTGCACGAAGAACCGGGCGAACTCTAGTGTGTTGTGTAAATGTTGTTACGAAAATGAACCAAGCTACTGCTGCTTCTTGGGCGTGGACGGCTCTTCGTCGACGAAGCCGGCATAGTCCGACGCGCGTGCCGGTGAGGCCTGGGGTACCAGCTGAGCGTGCTGGTCGAGGACGCGCGGCGAGGCGTACTCAACCAGATCGGCGCGGTCGTCCACGCGGGTGATGCGGGCCGCGCCGCGCCGCGCTTTGTCCACGACGCCGTCGAGGAGGATCGCTCTCGTGGCGTCGAGCCGCACTAATCGAGGTCCCGCATCTGCGAACCACACCCCGAGACCCGCTACAACAGCCACCGGTAAGTACCACATGCCTGCCGTCTTGACGCACTTGGCCGCCGCTGCGGCAGACGCCGCGCAGCGCGGGGCGGCGACCGCTTCGGGGTGGTACGCCGAGCACGCGGCCGCCAATATAGCAGCTATGAGGTTGAGGATGGCAGCAAGTCTTTTGATCTGGGGAGCTGCGCTCGACGGCGCCAAGCACATGCATCCTATGCCCCACGCCGAGAGATGGATGCCGCCGATGGCCAAAATATGGCGCGAAAACGCTGCTGCCGCGTGGGTCGCATCCAGCTGGACGTCCCAGGCGTCCGCCATCATCGCGAGCGATTCGGCTGGATATTTCGCGGCAAACCCGCCGCAGAACGCCAGACCAGCCCCGTAGACGAAGATGCAGATCGAGCTAAAGTTCCTACGTTTGTTGCCAAAGACGAGGCCGTCCAAGCTCGACACGAGAGCGTTCGGGATGGTCGCCACGAACTCGAGGGGGTCGTGGTAGTTGCTGACGCGGCGCATCGTGTGTGGCTCTTGTAGCTCTTAAATGGCTCTGAGCAGCTTGCTCGTCCTGTGCCGCCCGCAGCGCCGAGATTCTGGTTTAGTCTTCGGCAAGAAGATGGCGTGGAAACGCTGTGTATGGGCCAAAACGTCTATCCGGGTGGTTTACGGGCGCAGCGTCACTTTTTGCTAGTTGGTGCCCGGGTTTCGCGCCGGGTTTTCGCGCCAATTAAACACGCTCGACACGCCGCATTGCTCGCAGCTGAGGTTGCAGGAGCACACCAGCACCGTTTTCACAGCGCCACCTAAGCGCGCGTTGCAGCAGACGAGCTATAAGCGCCCACCAGAGCGAAAAGCTCTCAGACATTCAAACCGGTTTCGCAGCATGCAAGCGCTCAAACATGTCCGAGCAGCCCACCAACCTCTCGGACTATGAATTGCAGCGCCTGGCGCACATCCGCCGCAATCACGAGTTCTTGGTCGGCTTAGGATTGGCCGACGCGAACGTCGACCCCGTCGAGGCCATGAGAACGGGCCACAAGAAGCCCTCTAAGCCGCGTGGCCCGCGTGAAAAGAAGATAGCGCCGCCGCCCGAATCTCTGCGGCGCTCACCAAGAATCAAGGGCGAGCAGGCCGAGTTCGGCGCCGAGATCGTCAACGCCTTCGGAGACGAGGAAGACCGGCCCTCGAAGCGGGCGCGGCCGGCCGACGACGTCGAAAACGCGGCGCTGGCCGAGATGCGCGGCGAGGCGATGGCGTATTTACGGGAGGTCCGCGAGGCCCAGTTAGTGCTCTCCGTGCCCGAGGGCGGCAAGGGCGACGACTGGCGCCGCGAGGCCGTGCGCCGCTGGGGCGCGTTAGCTGGCGCCGGCAAGGAGGACCGCGACTGGAAGCTCTTCGTGGAGTCGCGGCTGTCGACGCCGCCGCCGGTCTCGCCGATCGAATTTCTGCAGGAGTAAGGCCCGTGCGGACATCACATCTTCAAGATATCCGCTCGATGGCGTGGCAGTCTCTCACTGGTCGATATTCAGGTACTACGCTGCAGACTCGTGGCGCCTTCTGGTCTCGTGCATCCTCATGAGCCGCGTCTCGTCGTGGAAAACGAAGCACGAGTGCATCAGTGCCTTCTTCGAGAAGTACCCGACGCCCACCGCCTTTGCAGAGGAGTCGGACTCGAACAACATTTTCGGTGCAATACGGTCGCTGGGGCTCTTCGACGACCGCCTCCGCTCTTTAGTTGCCCTGACGGACACGTACCTCCGCGGAGCGAAGCTCGAACCGACCAAGAAGAAGTCGGCGCGCGCCGACGAGTTCAAGTGTGAAGTTGACCGGAAGTCCATCAACAAGATCCACGGCGTCGGGCCCTTCGGCGTCGAGTCGTGGCACGTTTTCTGCCGCGACGAGGGAGCGACGATCAAGTTGTCAAAGGGCGGCGAGCCGCTCGCACCCTTTGTGGCCTGGCGCAAGAGAGCTGCCAAGGCGGAGGCGAAGAAGTGAGCCCCCCGTTATGTGATAACATTTATTTAGACAGTGTTCATCGCCGCCGCGGCTGCGACTTCTTCTTCTTGGGGGCCGGCCCCTTGTTCTTCTTCCCCTTCTTCGCCTGCCCCCGCAGCACCCGGCCGCCGGTGAACTTGGCCGTCGTCCGCCGAAGGTCCTCGAAGGGCAGGAGCGGCTCGCGCGTCGCGACGGCGACGCCCGGCAGCGCCGAGATCTTGAGGGAGCAGCGGCCCGAGCCGTAGACGACGAGCCAGCCCAGGCCGGCGAGCGTCACGTCGGCCGCGGCCTCGATGAAGCCCCGCCCCTCGATGTCCACGACGTGCGTGTCGAAGGCCCCGAGCTCGGCGACGCGGTCGGCGTCGAAGGGCGGCGACAACAACCCGCCCGCGTGCTTCGCCGTGAACGCCGCGTCCGCGTTCTTGGCCGCCGTCGGGTGCAGCGTTAATGTAGGAGCGACGTAAAAAGTCAGGAAGAAGGCGCCCTGCGGCGCCTCGGCCATTTCCACCTTCGCCAAGCCCCCGAGCATCACGCACTGGCCCTCGGTGACACGTAGAGTAACCACGTCGAGCTTTGCCGGCGTCACGGCGTTGAGCTCCTGCTCGTTGAGGACCGTTCCTAAAGCTCCCGGTTGTAAAAGCCCGGGCGTGTCGTAGACGTCGGGGCCGTCGTCCTTCAGGTTGATCTTCACCACACCTAAAGTGGTGCCCGGCGAGGCCGAAGCGGTCACGCCCCAGGCCTTGACGCCTTTATAATTGTTTTCGCCCGAGTAGGCGCCCACGGCGCGGTTCACGAAGCTGGACTTGCCGCAGTTGGCGGCGCCGCACACGAACACGTCGCCGTTCGCGCGCGCGGCCGCGTCCCGCGCGTCCTGCAGTAGATCCCCAATGCCCTGGCCCGACCGACAGCTCACGAGGCGCACGTCCTGCTCCTTGAGGTTGTCCCTAAGGTATGGTACGGTCTCCTTGCACCGGCGCACGACCCAGTTGAGCGCTCTTTGAGGTGACACGTCGTTCGGCAACAGGTCCGCCTTGTTCGCCGCCACGATGACCCTCCGCTTGTGGCCCACGAGCGCGCCGAGCTTGCGCCAGCACTCGAGCGACCCTTCCACGTCGAAAAAGTCCACGAACAACAAGACCACGCCCTTCCTTGGCAAAACCTCGTCCCGGATCAAGTTCTCGAAGGCCTCGGGCTTCAGCCCCTCGTCCGACGCGTCGGCGCGCGCGCGCGTCGCCTCGCCGCCCGCGGACCGGTGCCGCAGCCCGTGGCACCGCTGGCAGATGGGCACCTCCGTGCGCTCCCGCTTCGCCGCCGCCTTCTCGAAGCGCCGCACGTCCGCGGCCTCGGCCTCGTCCAACTCCTCCAGGAGCTCCTCGAACTCCGCCTCGTCCATCGCGAGGTCCTCCTCGTCAACGGGGGGCGCCGCCTGGACCTTGCCGGCGCGCGCCTCGGCCAGCAGCATCTCGACCTCGGCCTCGGGACTGTCGTCAGCCTCCGGTCCGGCCAAATCTAAACGAGCGTAGACGCCCGGCGGCACGTAGCCCGTCTTCGCCTCGTCCGTGTACTGGAACGGCGCGCCGCAGCCGCCGCAGTTCCCGCCGCCGACCTCGATGGCGAAGTTTTTAGCGCCGCCGCGGCGCTCGTCCTTCCTTGGTTTTTCACCGCTCTGGGTGGCGCCGACGTCGCCGCCCGTCGCACGCTGCAGGCGCTCCGCCATGACGTCCGTACCGTCGCCTCCATCGTCGTCGTCGTCGTCGTCGAAGCCCCAGTTGTAGTCGTCGCCCACGTCGATGACGCGCACGCCGTCCACGACCAGCGGCTCCGCCTCTGCCGTGAAGCGCGGTTGTGCGCCATCGCTCTGCAGCAACCGCTCGACCAGGTCGTCCTTCTTGCCGCCCATCTTGAGGCCCTTCGCCCGCAGCTGCTCCTTGAGCACCGGGACCGTCAGCGCCTCGAGGCTCGACCGCGTCGCCGAGAGGTGCGTGCGCCGCAGCGCCGGGCGTGCTAGCTGCAGCGCCCGCGCGCAGCGCAGGAGCGCCATCAGTTGCAGCAGCCAGCGCATGTGGTGCGCCGCACTACAACGATGCAGCGATACGCACGCCGCGTTCCCGCCGCAGGTCGCACGTCTCGCGCTTATTGCAGAGGTCAATCACCTCACGCGTTCGTTAACTGCTGCCCAGCTCTACCACCGTTTTTGCCTCTTGCTCAGCCGCCTTTTCTGAATCGAAACCCGTCTAATTTTAGACGGAAATCAGCGCGCGCGTGCGTACAGCTTGGATCGACAACAAATTTACCCACAAACTAGGTCGCCGGGAACGCGTCGGCGAAGTCCGCCCACCCCTCGAGCGGCGCCGCGCCCGCCGGCGCGTCCTCGAGCGGCGCCTCGGCCGCGGCCGGCGCGTCCTGGAACGCCGAGAACTCGTCGTCCGGGGTCGCTGGCGGCGGCGCGAGCTTCGGCACGGGCGGCGGCGCGAGCTTCGGCACAGCCGCGGTGTTCGCGGTCCGCGCCGGCGACGACGAGGGCGACGCCTTGTCGCCGAAGCTGAGCTTCAAACCGCCCTTCAGCGACATGTCCACGGCCGGCGCGTCATTTACCGGAGCCTTCGCCGCCTCGTCGCGCAGCACGGCCGCCGTCGCCTCGCGGCGCGCGCCCCGGATGAAGTCGCCCATGCTCGCCTTGAAGTCGTACGCCTCGTCCCGTTCCCGAAAGCCCACGCCGAGGTACGCCCGCCGCCCCTGCGCGTCCTCGCACCGGAAGACGAAGTAGCGACTGCTGTCCGCAACCGCGGCGACGATGGCGTCGACCGGGGCCGCGTCGGCGCCCGTCCGCACGGGGCAGACCGCCACGGGCACATCATCGCCATCCTGCTTGAGCACGCGGCACTCCAACGTACTGCCGACGCCGACGAGGTGCAGGCGGCCCGTGAACCGCGGTTCTCCTAAATTCCAGTCCTCGGCGCGGTGGCCCGCGGCTGAGGCCTGCGGCGGCACCTTGTAGCAGAAGACCTCTTGGAACCGCGCCAGAATGAGCTCGATCGGCGTGTCGGCTTCTTTAGAGCGGCTGGCGGCGGCGTCAGCGCTGTCGGCGGCAGCTACAGTCATTTCACTCATGATTGGTGATTGGCAGCTGGCCCTTGGTGCGTGCGAGCGGAGCGTGTTGGTTCAGTGCGCACGCAGCAGTGGCTATTGATCGTGCGTGCTGACACCTACGCGTGTGCGGTGACCACGAGCGGAGCGTCGACGCGCTGTGAATACCTCTGCGCGCGCGGGTTTTACAGACGGGTTATCCCGCCACAGCATCGATCCGAGCGTTTTGTGAGTCGTTTTGCTGCCACCCAGCGGCAGTACGACTGCGCAAGTGATGCGTAGCCAAACTATACATTCATCACCAAAGCTGTAGGCAGCCCGGGATGGTGCCATGGCTGCAGCTGATAATGCTAGCAAGCTGCCGGGCAGCAGGAGACATGAAGGGACGATTCGCTGCCCAGTTGGCGCGGCTGCGGTCGCGCCACACCGGCGGCCTTACGCGAAAGTTGGCCGAGGCGCGCTTGCGGCGCCAGTTCGTGGCCGAGGAAAAGACGCAGCGGGCGCCGCGGCGGCCGCGCCCGAAGTACTTCTCGCCGCGCGCCAAGGACGCCAATATAGTACTGGTGATGGTCGAGGACCTGCGAAGGGACCACGTCGTCGGTAACGAGGCAAACACGCCGCACCTCGACGCGCTGGCGGCCCGACACGACGCGGTCTCGTTCGATAGAGCGTTCGCGCAAGCGACGTGATGCTCGCCCAGCCGCGCCTCGCTCCTCACGGACCTCGAGCCGTACCAGAATTCGGCGGGCGAGCGCCTGAAGAAGGCCGAGACCTTCAGTCAGCGGTTGAAGCTGGCGGGTTATGAGACGGTGAAAGTCGGAAAGATAGCGCACGCGGCCGTGCCGAAGGCGGTCGTCAAGGAGGACAAAAATGTAACGAAGGAGACCTTCGGCAACGCCAGATGGACGGTGCGCCACCAGGCGCAGGGCGCCGAGGACTTCTCGGCCGGTGCGTTCGATTGCCTGGCGACCCAGAACCGATCGAACCCGCGCATGGAACGGCCGACGCCGGGCAATATGCGGCTCTGTAAGGAGTTCACCACGGTGAGCCTGGCGCCGAACGCAAAGCCTCAGGCCGACGAAACCATCGCGTCGACGGCGGTCAAGGAGCTCGGACGCCTCTACAACGGCAGCAGCAGCTTCCTGCTGGCGTGCGGCTTCGTCCGGCCGCATTACCCGTTCGTGCTGCCCGCGCACCCCGCTGCGTGCATTCACAGAGGACCGGATCCCGGCCTCCTGTCGCCGATCGACGAGTGCGGCAAAACGCCGTTGTGGCGCGACGCGTCGATGCTCCGGCTCGAAAAGTCGGTCGACATCCCCCGGTACACGACGGTGGCGGGAACTCGCGCCTACGCGGCCGCCGTAGAGTATGTAGACGCGCGCGCCGGCGAGATTCTAGCGGCTGTCGACTGGACGCGCACGACAGTCATTTTTACGTCGGACCACGGAGTGTTCCTCGGCGAGCACCACCTCTGGGAGAAGTTGAGTCTCCAGGAACAGGTGACGCGCGTGCCCCTGATCGTCGCCGGCAAAGCCATAGACAAGCGCAACGGGCCGCGGCGCGTCGGTGCACCGGTGGAATTACTCGACCTCTACCCGACGATCCTCGGCATCGCTGGCGTTTCTGCCGCCAAAGGCAGAACGGGCCGACGCCTGCCCCACGTGCGCGGCGCGAAACGCCGGAAGAATGGCCTGGCAAGCTGGAACGACGCCGCGGCCCACCTGAAGCCGGACGCGCGGCGCGTCACCGTCGCGTGGAAGTACGCTGGGAGGTTTGAACATACTGGCTTGCTGGTAGCACTGCCATCATCGACCTTCGTGCTGACGACGATGTTCCGCAACGCGACACTTGGCAACGCGAGCACCGAGCTTTTTGAACTGGAGCAGCTCCACGAGGCGCTCTACGACGCCGCGGACCCGGTCAAAAACGTGGCGGCGCCGTGCAACGGTGGGGCTGACGTCTCGGCCGGTTGCGCCGCGTTATGTGCTGTTGCCAGAGGCTCGCGCTCGGGCCTGCAACCGGTCTTGAGGCCTGCCTTCGCGGGGATCTGCGAGGGGCGCTGGGGGATCGACCGGCCGAAGAGGACGCACCGCGCCCACGACGCGCACGACGCGCTCTAGTTTAGTTGTCTTTGTCTTTCTTAGGAGGGGGCACAGGCACACGCTGACATGTTCAGCGGCGGCGGCGGGGCTCCTCCTCCTCCTCCTCCTCCTCCTCGGACTCGTAGAGCGCGTCCTCCATGGCGTCGCCAAACCGCTCCTCGAACTTGGCCCCGAGCTGCACGGCCGCGACGTGGACGGGCTCGTCGGCGCCCGTGTTGAACGCCTTCGCGTTGCCGAAGACGAGCCGCACGTCGGCGGCGAACGCCTCGGCGCTGGCGTAGCGGCCGCCCTTGTACTTGCCCTTGACGGTCCCGAGGTCCATGGGCATCTTGATCACTTCAACATAGTGGGGGATGCCCAGCGCGACGGCGTCGACCGGCTCCGCGAACCAGGCCGCGTGCTTGTGGCGCAGGAGGTACTTGAGCACGCCGTCGCACGCGCCGAGGCACGCCGCGCGCTGCTCGGGCGTCGCCGCGGTCTCCGTCGGCGGCTCCGCCAGGGAGGGCGCCGGCTCGGGGGCCTTCGGCTCGGGGGCCTGCGGCTCGGGCGCCACCGGCTCCTTGACCGGCTCGGGCGCCGGCTCCTCGGCCACCGGCGCCTCGCTGGCCGGCTTCAGCTGCGGCTCCTTGGCGACCGGCGACTCGCTCTTCTGGCTCGCCGGCTTCAACTTCGGCGAGGGCGGGGCCGCGGGCGACGCCGCAGACGCGACCGCGACCGTGGGCGCGTCGCCGCGCTCAAGGTCCGCCACGAGCAGCGTCGCGTCGTCGGCCACCTCGGGCTCGGGTTCGGCCTTGGTGACCGCGGCCGACGCCGGGCGCAGCACGGGCGGGCCGGCGTCCTGGCCCGAACTGTGGCGCGCGCGCTTGGCGGCGCGCACCGCCTCCTCGGAGGCCTCGTCCATGCGGACGTCGCTGAAGTCGATCTCCTCGCAGCCGTCCGTCTCGTCGAGCTCGGCGCAGTCCTCGGCCACGGCCTCCCAGAGCGCCGAGTCGGCCGCCGTCGACTCGACGCTGAGGTCGTCCTCGTTGGCGACGGTGGGCGGGTTGGCCGCTGCGACCTCGCGGCAGCGCTTGGCCAGGCGGCCCGTAGCGGGCTTGGCCACGGTGACGCGCTTGGGCGGCTTCCAAGAGCCCGAGAGGAAGCCCGACGTGCAGAGCTTGGGCGGCGGGCGGCGCGCCCAGCTCTTTTTGCCGCCGCCGGGCAACGTGTTGCCCGGTTTCAGCGCCGCCGGCGGCCGGAAGGGCTTGAGGTAGGAGCCGGTGGACATTGTACTGCGTAGCGGCGATGCGCGCGGTGTGTGACGGGCGTGCGGAACGCTGCGCGCTGTTTTTGGCAGTGCAGGGAACGCTCCGTGAGAGCGTGATGGCGTCGGGGAGAGAGCCGGCGCGGTCTCGCTGGCAGCGTCTCGTCGGCGCGCAGCAGCTGCGCGTAATGTCCAATACGGTATATAAGCGCTGAGCGTGCAGAGTACACGCAAAACCGCAGTCCGCGAGATCGAGCGCTTTGCAAATCGGTCCCGGGTTTTTGGGGTCAACCAAAAGTTGTAGCACTCCTCACCCCTCCGTTCACATAGCTCCACTGGTAGAATCGGACCCGTACAGGCCTTTGGGAAGCACCAGCCTTGGGTGCGGGTATGCACCAAAAAAACAGGCAGGCTGCAAAAAAAGACCCACCGCGCACCGTCTGCTGCACGCTGAACGTCTCGTGTACCACCACTGTGAGCACCTTTACGCACTTTTCAACGCAGTAAGTCGTGCTGCGCCACCGCTGCGAGCACAGGGACTTGTGAGCTGCAGACCCCAAAATAACAAAATGGCCTCCTTCCACCACGAGGGCATGGAGGTCGACGCGCCGGAGCCGTCCGTGGGATCGGCCGGCCGCCTCGCCCACGACATCCAGCTCGACGAGAGCGGCGCGCCCGTCCCGAGGGCGTTCGACGACGCGGTCCCGACGAGCGGCCCCAAGAGCGAGGAGAACCCCGCGCTGAACGAGCCGGAGATGGAGCGCTTTGTGCGGGAGGGCATGGAGGCCTGGGACCTCTACGACAAGCGCGCCAAGGAGAAGGACCAGACCTATATCGAGGGCTTCCCGGTGCCCGACGAGCACGCGAACTGGAAGATGCGCCTCCAGTACGGCGGCGCCACGGTCACCCCCGAGCTCATGGAGAAGGTGCGCTCCGTCGACTTTTTAAAAGATCCGCCCGAGCCGGACTTACCTTCAAAATCGGACAAGGGCCGGAAGGAGGCGGACAAGGTCCTACAAGAGGAGCACGACACGCGCTGGACCAAGTGCGCCGCGGACGTGGACGATTTGCTCGAGACATTCCGCGGGTTCGACCGGGCGAAGGAGCGCGTCCGGAAACGGAGAGAAGGTATTCTGACGCCCTTCCCGAACGGGGGCGACTGGCAGTGGGAGTGCTATCGGACGAGGCAGGCTTTTGAAAGAGAAGAGCGGGAGCGGGACATCGCCCAATGCGAGGCGGAAGGGCGCGAGCCGCCGCCGGAGAAGGTGCCGACGGAACCCGCGCTCGAAAAGGCCGAAGAAGCGATGCGCGATTTGCAGGAGCGCGGTGTCTTCTCCAAGGCGGAGATGGACGCCGAGCTGGAGCTTTCGGAGCGGCGGGCCTCGTGGGACTGCGTCCGGGTGGCGCTGAGCCTCGAGGCCGCGGCCCGGGACGCCGAGAAGGCCGGCCTGTGCGAGAAGCTGCCCAAGAAGTCCAAGGAGCTCAAGGCTGCGGAGAAGGTGCTGGCCGAGACGGACAACGACCCCCCGAAGCCCTCGCACTACTACGGCTCCTTCGAGGACGGCGACTACGGCGACGAGGACGCCTGTGCCCGCATCGCCGCGACGACGGCCGCGGCGGCGGCCGCCACGGAGAGCGGCGCGCAGGGCCTGGACGTGATCAAGGGCCTCCTCGAGAAGCTCAACGCCGAGCCGCCCGCGGAGGCCGCCCCGGCGCCGGCACCGGCGAAGGAGCCGTCGCGGTCGCGGAAGCGCGGGACTTAAGTAGGCTATCTAATTTAGGTGGTAGTATCCGCCAGGAAGTCCATGTCCGTGCGACTTGCGGGCCGGCCCGCCCGCAGCGCGCCCTTGACGAGCGCGGACTCCTCCGCGGTGAGCGCCTTCTTGCCGAGCAGGTCCGACAGCTGCTCCGGCGAGATCGCTGGTGAGGAGGGCGGCGGCGATGTGGGCGGCAGCGGCGACTCGACCTCGGCCGCCGGCTGGAAGTCGTACTCCACATCATCTATTGATGAAGCCGGCGTCCGGTCCGTCCGCTTCGAGCGCGCGGTGAAGAACGTCGGCGTCGCCACATTTCGAGGCGTCGTTTGCTTGGGCGTCGAGGCGTGCTTCGCTAACATGGTCCCCTTGACCCAGCCGACGTGCTTGCCGACGGTGGCCCGGGCCCGCGAGGACATGGACTTCTTCTCGGGCTCGGCGGCCCGCCGCTCCTCCAGCTCGCGCTGCAGGGACTGCAGGCCGGCGAAGCCCGACTCCGAGCTCGCGACCGAGGACGTCGACGACCGCCCGCGGCCCGTCCGGCCCAAATCGACCTCCGCGAGGGTCCGCGTCGGGCTCTCTCCACGTTGCGGCGGCGGCGGCCGCAGCGCGTCGTCGATGGCCGCCCGTAGTTTGGAGTTGTCCGCCTTGAGCTCCGCCATAGTGTCGTCGGCGCGCCGCCGCGCCGCGTCGCCGCCCTCGCGGAGCTGGGCGTTCTCGGCCTGGAGCGCGGCGACGCTCTTGGCGAGGTCCGGCACGCGGTCCGCGCACCGCTCCAGGCCCGCGACCTGCTTCCGGGCGTCGTCCCGCTTCGTCGCCAGCGCCGTGTTCTGCTTGGTCAGCGCTTCTCGGTCGGCGGCCGCCTTAGCGAGCCGCGCCTCGAGGGCACCGAGAGCCTGTGCATGCTCGGCCTTCAGGCGTTCGGCCCGTTTAGTAACAGCGTCGCGCTCGGCGATCAGCTTCTTGCCCTCGGCTTGCAATGCTGGCACGCAGAACGCCTTGGCCTCGAGGGCCGTCATTTTCTCGCGGCCCTCGGCCCGTTGCTGGGCCAGCGCCGCGATCTCAGCACCCGCTTTTTCGAGGCGCGCCTCGAGCACACCAGCGGCGTCGCGATCCTGGGCCGCGGCGTTGGTTCGCTCGGTCGCCGCGTCGCGCTCGGACCGCAGCGTCCCGTTCTGTTTGGTCAAGGCCGCGAGCTCGGCGCCGGCCTTGGCGAGGCGCGCCTCGAGGACCCCCTTGGCGTCGTCCGCCTCCCGACGCAGCTGCGCGTGCGTCGCCTCGAGCGCCTCGTTGGCCGCGACGAGCGCCGGCACCCTTCCGGCCTTCTTTTCCAGTTCCTCGAGCCGCGCCGTCGCCTCCCCCAAGTGCGACCGGAGCTCCGCAGCCTCGGCGGCTAACTTTATGTTTTTGGTGGTCAGCTCGGTCGCCCCGGCGGCGCGCGCCGCGGCCGCGTCGCCGTGCGCTTTGTGCTTCACCGCGAGGTCGCGCGCGAGCTTGTTCGACGCTTCCAGCTTGCGCTCCAGGTTTTCATGCTTTACTGGCCACGCGGCCAGCTCCTCGCGCGTCTTCTGCAGCGCTCCGTCCAACTTATTGGCGCGTATTTCGCTCGCCGTCGCGGCGGCCTCCAACGCCCGCGTTTTTTCGCGCCATTCCGTGGTCGCCGCGGCCAGCGCCGCGCCCGTGTCCTCCCCGTCTCGTTGTTCCTTGGCGCGGCCGGCCTCCAACGCGGAAACGCTCCGCTTCATGGCCTCGCCGGCGCTCATGAGCTTGGCGTTCGCCCGCTGGAGCGCCTCGCGCTCCTCCACGAGCTTCCTCGCCCGGGCCTCGAGCGTGTCCGCCCTCCGCCGGCCCTCGTCGACGGCGCTCCGGAGCTCGGCCCGCTCCTGGGCGAGCGCGACGTTCTTTGTGGAGAGGTCTGACGCCTGGCCGGCGCGCTGCTCGGCCTTCTGGCGCAGGTCGCCGTTCGCCGCGGTCAGCTCGGGCACCTTCGCCGCCAGAGCCTCGAGCGGCGCGATCTGGCGCTGCACGTCGGCGTGCGCCCGGCGGAGGCGCTCGTTGTCGTCCGCGAGCGTGTTGTGCCGCGCCGCCTGCGCTTTCTGGTCGGCCCGCGCCGTCGCGAGCTTCTCTTCCAACGCAGTGGCCGCTTGGCGCTGCTTTTGGGCCGCGCCCGCGGCGGCGGCCTCCGCCTTCGTCGTCGCCGCCGCGAGCTCGCGCCGATGCGCTTCGGCCGCGGTTGCCGCCGCGGCCTCGAGCTCTTGGATCAGTTTCCGCGCCGCGCCCGCCGCGGCGGCCTCGGCTTTTGTCGTCGTCGTCGCCGCCGCGACCTCGGTGTCCGCGGCGCGTTTCTGCGCAGCGGCGATCTGCGTTTGGGCCGCAACCTTCTCCTTGAGGGCTAGCTCGTGGTCGCGGACGAGCGCCGCGTTCGCCGTCGTTGCCGCATCAAGATCGCGCCGCGACTGCCGGATCGTCTCGGCCGCTGCCGCCGCCGCCTCGCGGTTCCGGTCCTGAGTCGCCCGCTCCTTGGTGCCGAACGCGACGCGTTCGGCCGACGCGCGCTCCGAAGCCGCCCTGAGCTCCGCCTGGGCCGTCGCCGCGTGGGCCACGGCCGCGGCGAGGGGCGCGTCGTCCCGGGCCTGGCTCTTGAGCCTGGCGTTTTCCGCTAGGAGGTAGGCGTTATCGCGCGGCAGTTGCTCCGCCTTGACCCGCAACTTCTCGTGGTCCTCGCGCATGGCCTCGGCATCGCGCCGCGACGCCTCGGCCGCCAGTCGCATGGTCCCCAGCTTCTCGGCGAGGCGCTGGACCTCGCGCCGCGCCGCGTCCTCGTCGGATTTTAGCTGGGCGTTCGCCACCCGTAACCGCGCGAGCTTGGACGCGTCGTCGTCGTCGTGGCGGGGCATCACCGTCGCCGCGTCCATGGCTTCCACGGTCCGTTGCGTGGCCTTGTCGACGCTCCCGGCTTCGATCAGCTCCGGCTTCGGCGTCGGCTTCGGTTTGAGGAGCCGCGGCGGCGCCGGCCCGGGCCGGTTCTCCAGCGCCAACCACTTCGCGAGGAAGGGCTGCGGCTTCCGGCTCCGCGACGCGCGCTTGGCCGGCGGCACGCCCCAGGGCCGGGGGTTGGGCTGCGCCGGCTGGCGGAAGGGCTTGGGCTTGGTGCGCCGCCGCGGCGACCGGGGCGGGATCTGCGGGCCCGGCGACGGCTCGTTCGCAAAGTGCATACTGTTATGCGGCGGTCGACAAAAAGGCAGCCCGCTGGTGATATTGGCTCGTGGTCGAGGGCTTACGCCTCACGTGCGCACGCACTCCATCGATTATGGGCAGCCCGATGTTCGATCCAGTTGGCAACTGATCGCTACGGGTTTCTTGCAAAACCCGGACCAGGTTTCAGCGCGGGCTACATTGGCCAATGCGTCACGCCACGCTACCTGAAGCATTCCGAGACATCGTGAGGTGACTGGCAGTACGTCTTGGAGCAGTGCGAGCATCGCTGCGCATACGTGCGGCTGCAGTAAAAATGTCCCTGGCGTCGCGCGCCGTGCGCCAGCGCGCGATGGCGGACATGTTTCGCGACATCGAAAAGATATGGGGCAACCTGGACCGGCTCCTGCGACCGGATCTTAAGGTCGAGCGTTGCGAGACGCTGTCGACGCCGGCATTAAAGCGGCTCTTCTTGCTGCAAACGCTGGCGCTGGTCGTGCCGAACTTCCTGGAACAGCCGGAGCCGCTCGCGGCCGCCATACTAAAAGCGGGGGAGACGGCGCGCAACTGGTCCGTGACGAGTAGTAGGGGCATGGAGTCGTCGGACGTGCGGGCGGTGGGCGGCACGCCCTTTAACGTGGCCGTCGCGTCCCAGGATACGGAGCGCTACTTCACGGAGGACGTGCCGAGCGCCAAGGCCTGGCTGCGGGGGCTCCCGGGCGGCGCCGCCCTGGATCGCTTGCGGGGCGATCTGGACGACGCGTGGCCCCGCGGCTGCTCGGCGAAGAAGGATGCGGAGGGGCGCCCGCACCACGTCGGTCTAGGAAGGGTCATGGCGGGGCCCACGGTTTGGGATCAAGGGTTTATCCACGTCGACGAACTGGCGCCCCTGTCTCCGACGCGGGGCCACTTCTCCGCAAATGTATATCTGAAGCTGCCGTCGACGGGCGGCATGTTGGAGCTCTGGCCCCTGCAATTCGAAAGTAGGTGGCAGTTCTACGCGAACGCCCACACCTTGTCGAAGCTCGTCAACGTCGACGAAGCGGCCCAGCGCGCGCTCCGCGCGCGCCTCGGACCGCCTGTGCTTCTGGACGTGGCGCCGGGCGACCTCGTCCTCCTCTCGGTGCAGCGGCCGCACGCCGTGCAGGGGTGGGCCTCCGCGGAGTCGCGCGCGTCGCTCCAGGCGTTCGTGAATTTTTCCGGGGACGAGGCGCTGACGCTCGAGGCGTAATGTGTTTTTATGTGTTGACTCTGTCTCCGAATGCCCCGCCCCGACAGCGTATTTTCCTTTTGGTAGCCGCGTCGTGCCGCGGCGCGCGGGGCGTGCGACGCCCGGCTCCGCCTAGTTCAAAGCTCCAAGATTGGTCCTGCGAGGCATAATGAGTTGACGATTGGTTCTACTGACTTCCCGCGGCGCGCAAAACCCGAAACTTCCGCATGCGCGGCGCGTTTTTGGCCTTGAACGTGTGTGCCTCGGCTGCTGCTAGAAAGCACTGCTAATTTACACCGCTATATCACTACTGAGCTCAAACGCTTGGGACCCAACTGCAAACTCACGCGTTCAACAAGGCATCTCCTACTAAAGCCCCTCCATAGGAGGCACAGCCTGACTGACTCCTGACTCAGCGCGCACGCCATCGCTGCGCACACCTAAACAATGGTCGCCACGCGCCGCCAGCGCGCCCGGTCGTCGTCCGAGTCCGCGGCCGCGGACGCCTCCGCCCCCAGCCCGCCGGCGATGTCCCGGAGCACCTCGATGGAGAGCCTCAGCAATTCGTTAAGGAGGACGAAGCACCGCGTCGAGGCGACGGTCAAGCGCAAGAAGACCCAAGTCAAGAAGGAGATCAAGAAGCAAAAGGCCAAGATCGACAAAATTTTGGACCGCGACGCCTGGTGGACGTCGCTCGGCTATGACCCGGCCGTCAAGGCGCGCTCCGTGCGGTGGGTCGAGCGCGGCGTGACCTGCGTGGTACTCGCGTTGGTGGGCGCCTCGCAATTGGTGGAGGCGCCTCATATACCGACGCCCTTCTCGATGTACCGGTTCGCGACGGCGTCTGTACTCTTGTGGTGCGGCGGCATGTCGCTCTTCACGGACACGTGGCGCAACCCGCCCCCCGAGCGGGGCTCGGACTCGCACTGCTGCTCGTCGACGCTGGGCCCCTACGCCTTCTTCACCAAGCAAGCCCTCACGATCCAGACGAGCCACTTGATCGTGAGTTGGGTCGCGGAGGCGTTCAGTGCCCCCCGCTTGCTCGCGGTGTCGCACTGCTTCGCGCCCTTTGCAGCGGTCGTCGCCGTCGCGTTAACCTTGCTCTACTTGAAGCTGAACTGGTTCGAGCCCACGTGGCGCAAGGAGGTCCTGGACGCGACGAACGCCAGGGGCGTGGACTTCACGCAAATAACCTTGGTGGCGCACCTGCCCCCGCTGCCCGTCGCGGTGCTGGACTGTTTAGTGGCCAAGCGGCCGGGCGTCTTCCCGCTGGAATTGAGAAATGTACTCGGGGTGGGTCTGCTGATCTCGTGCTACTGCGCGTTCTACGCGCTATTGACGCTGGTCAACCACCGGCTCGTGGGGCGGTACCCGTACCCCTTCATGCGGGCGTTGACGCGGGCGTGGCACTGGCTCGCCTTCGTCGTCGCTTTGTTGGTGCTGGCGGACGGGCTCATCCTGCCGGCGACCTTCGCGCTGCTCGCGGCGAACCCTACGTAATCGCCCTAACTTTATAAGTGTATTTGATGATCGTCTGTGACTCGTCCGTGTTCGGGTTCGGGTTCGTGTTCTTGCTCGCGGGTTTTCAAATTTGATCGGCTCTGACTGCATTTGACATCAGAACACACGCCAAACGCGATAACAAAGGCTAAGACTGCAGCGTATTACTCACCACGCCACCAGACCAGCTACTCACGGTGCGTAGCCTCGTAGAACACAAGACATCATGGCGCTTCGGAATTTGCTCGCATTGGCTGCTGTGGCCCACGGCCTGCTCACGCCGGCAAGACCGTGTCGCCTCGCGCTCGCGCCGACAACACTGAGTCGCCTTGCGCCACTGGCAGCCTACAACAAGTGGACCGATAGCTACGACACGGACAAGTTGAAAGGCGCCGCTTCGAAGTTCGTGAACAAAGACGGCCGCCTCTACGCCCCGTGGCTCGAGCAACAGGTCGACGACGCGGCGACGGCGCGCAGTAGAGCGGAGCGAGAGCAGCGGTCAAAGGCCAAATACCAAAAGTCAGTTTCGGATGGCCTCACGGGCATGAGCATCGAAGGTGCAAGCGCCGAATTGGGCGGCGGCCTGCGTATGAACGCGAAGGTAGTCGAGACTCCGGCGACGGCCGAAGAGCATGGTCACGTCCAGCTCAGCTGGAGCAATAAAGGCGGCAATATATCCATCGAAAAATACATGGGCGGATCGTGGCGCTCGATCGCGTCGCGCGCCTCGTCTCCGGTCACCGACTCCGACGCGGCGGTCGGCGAGCAGCTTTACCGCGCGAAGAACGGGCGGGAGGTCATTGCACAGATAGGCGTCTCTGTTGAATCGAAGGACCAGCAAACTGGCTCGATGATGATTCTCGGGGGCCTGGGCGCCGTGCTCCTCCTGGCATTCGTGTTTGGGATGCATGGGAACGCTATTCCGAACGTCTGACTAAGACTTACTCGATGTACTCCAAGACCCCGGCAAAATGGACTCGTCGGACCGCGGCGGGTACACCTCCACGCGGTCCGCCTCCCGTAACAGCGCGTCGAGCGCGCGATTGGGCGCCGCGTAAAACGCGCCCAGCGCCGCGCGCGTCGACGCGAGCGCTGGGCGAGGAGAGTGCTTCCGCACCATTATGGAATTGTGCTGCATGTATTTTGCTTTCGCCCAACCCGTGACGCCGGGCTCTAGCAGCTGATCGCGGCCGAGGGCGTCCGTGAACGTTTTCAGCCCGCTAAAGTCGAAATTAGGGAGACCCAGCCACCGCACGACGGCGTCGAGCAGCGCCGGCGGGTCCTTCATGGCCGTCTCGCTCATGATCACCAATAACCGCTCGTCGGCGAAGCCCAAGGCACGCACCTGTCGGAGCTGGTCGGCATATAATCCCCACGTCACCAATCGTGTCCTCGTATGGGTGACAACGCCGCCCTTCAATTGGAGGAAATCCTCGAAGTCCTCCGGGGCACAGGGCGCCGCGAGCGGCCGGCCCGAGACCTCGTCTTCCAGCGCGAACCGTGGGCCCGGGAAGAAGCGGCCCTTGCGGCAGTGGTGCTGGTAGGCCGAGTAGGCCCGGGAGGTCGGGTCGCGCAGCAAGAAAATAAGCGACACCGATGGCAATAGGCTATAAAGCGACCGCAGGGCTGTCACGTTCGGTAAATAATCGGGCGTCTTTTCGTACGTCACCAAGGCCTGGGGCGTCGCGAAGTTGTCCAAATACGTCGAGCGCCACGCGTCCAGCGACTGGAGCTTATCAAAATAGTGGACCTCCTTGCCGCCGCCCTGGGCGAGCGCGGGGTGCGCCGCCAATCTCTGGCGCAACCAGCCCGTGGCCGCCTTCTGCGCGCCCGCGATGATGAAGGAGGGGAGGCACCGCAGCGGTTTTTGGGGTTCGTCGATGCAATAGCCCGCGTCGACGGCCTTGGCGCAGACCTCGCCCTGCAGCACGGGCCGCGCGCCGTCGATGATGGCGCCGCGCCGCGTCACCTCAATCCTATCCGGGCACGCGCCGTAGGTCGCGGTGGCGACGCGCAGCGGGGGTTCCGCGGGCTCGACGGCGAGCACGAAGACGAAGAAGACGAGTAAAGCGGCTGTCGCAATGACGGCAGTTCTCCGGCGGAACGCGCCGCGCAGCAGCTCCTTTTTGTGGCTGGGGGTGCCCATCGGCGAGGAGTCTGTATCGCAGGCCGTGTGTGCAGCACTCTCTTTGCTCGCGGTGCTCAATCCGGCGCGCACGCACGGCTCGCACACGTGAAAGTATGGGTAGCTGGCGACTCGTGCAGCTATGCGAAGCAGCGCTTTTGGTCTTGCAGTGTGGTTATGGCGGCCGCGAAATCCTCTATGAAACCCGTCAATAAAACCCGTGACGCAAAAATGCTAATATTATTCCTGCTAAATTTGCACATACACGGGTGTACGTCATCGCCCTGCCATCGCCCGTTCTGCGTGGTCCCATCAATCGCTGCGGTCAGCCCATTACGAAACGACAGCGAATTACGAGCTGTAAGGCCATTAAGCCATGGTGACCCTGCACTGCACAGCTGTGCTCCTCCTCTCGACAGCAGCAAAAGCACTCACACCAGCAGCACAAGCACTCACACAGCTGCCACCCGGCATCAATGCGTACGAGGTCGCCGCCGGCGCGCGCAACCGCCCGGCCGAGGCGCTGGCGCCCGTGGCACTGCGCGCTATCGCCGCCGCGCGGGAAGCTAAAGTGAAGCTGGGAGAAATTGAGTTTCCGGCACTGCTCGGCGAGAAAACGGCCTTCGAGGATGTCGACAACGTACAAATCCTCAATTGGAATCGGGACTGGTGCATGTCGTCGATGCGGCCGCTCGCCGAAGAGCTGGACGGCGAACTCTGGCTCGCGTTTCCCGATCGCAAGGAGTTGGAATTGGCACGGGAGGAGTGGCCGGGCCAGGCGTACGCCAAGGCGACAATCACGACTCTTGAGGACGCGGCCGAGGTGATGAGCGGGAGCAGCGACCAGGCGTGGGGCGCCGCCTTCGCGCGCGCGGCCGAGGGCCTCCTCGGCACGAAAAACCTCGGCGCGGCGCCAGAAACGGCGGGTGCTCCCAAACCGCGTGTCTTGATCGCGGTCCAGCCCGGCGACGGCGGCCCGCTCGAGGACTGGCTCAACCTCGAGCGTTGCCAGCCGAGTGACGGATTGATGGTGTCAATGAATGGAGCATTCGACAAATTGCGGGGCGGCTACTACCCGCGCCCGCTCTTCCCGAAACTCGCGGAGAGCGTCGACCGCTTCGTCGTCGACGCCGAGCCGCTCGTCTACCTAAAAAGTGTCAAGGACAAGGGCCGGGACGGCTGGCTTTTCCGCGTCTACCCGGAGCCGTGGCAACTTATTGCGCAAGGCAGAGAGGCGTCTCTGCTGCTCGAGACGTATGACGAGCGACCGGCCTACAATGACTGCGTCGCTACGTTGTTGGCCGCGGGGTCTGTGGTGGCGTAAGAGAATTTTTCGACCCCGCGGGAGTGGCGTAAGAGCCTCTCCGGCCGTTCGCGTTCGACCACCCTCCCGCGCGAGATAGGCTATTGTGAAAAATTAGGTGTACTTCACGCCCCCCATGAACGCGCGCGGGTCCGGGACCTGGCCGTTGAACTCGGCGCTCCGGAAATCAAACCCGGGATGCTCTTCCTGGAAGCGCTCGATCATGAGCTCGCGCTGGATCTCCTGGCGCGTGAAGGGGTCCACCTGGCCCCGGCCGCCCAGGGCCGTGCCCCACGTCTCGCCCTTGCGCATCTTGGACATGGCCACGGTGATCTCGCCGTCGACCATGTAGAAGTGCGACTCCTTGGCGATGATGGGCCCGCCCGTCGGCTCGTCCAGGAAGGGCGGGTTGCCCCGCAGGCCCAGCCTCAAGTGCGAGGGCGTCAGCTTGCAGTCGATCATGTCCGGGGTCACGCCCGGGGGGGGCTTCACGTAAATGTTCACGTCCTCGAGGTTTTGGTCCCACTCGTACACCAGGTTTCCCTCGTGCTTGAACTGGTAGCGGCCGACCTCGGAGCCCTTGGGCGTCAGGGAGCCCACGCTGCGCACGCCGCCCTTGGCGTCCATGACGTGGCCGTCGGGCCCCGCGTCCTCTCGCGTTCTTGCCACATTGCCCCCGGGCACCTCGTTGGTCATCTGCGGCGTGCGGTACTCGGCGCCCTCGGGCATGCCCTGCGGGTCCAGCGGCGGCGGGGACGGTGCCGCCGGGGCGGCCGGCGCCGGGGCGGCCGGCGCGGGCGGCGCTGCTGCCGCCGGCGCGGCGACGTCTTCGTCGCTGTCGTCCAGATTGTCGAACTTGCTGTAGTCCGCGAGCCGTGACATGCTGCTTTTGACGCGTCGGTCGGTGCGGCGATGCGTTCGGGGCTCTAGCTCTAAGCTCACCAATGCCTTTTTGACAGGGGGCACAGGGCACGCTGAATTCGAGCTACCTAGCGATGCGATGCGATCGCTGCGTGATGACGACAGGCAACAATAATGTTGGCAGCAATGAATGCGGGCAAGGTACGTGTAAGCTGCAGGCTATATGCCTCGGACGTCGTCGGCTTCGGCGCCCGTATGGGACGGGTTTTTGCGCTAAAAAAGAACTCGAGCTCCTTGTTTTGGCTCCTCAGATCCTCCTCGGGTGTTCTGAATCCGTCCATCTGCTAGCGCTCTCCTCCAGCAGGAAGCTCTTGTGGCAAACCCTCACTGGCAGTGCAGATTTCAAGGCAGCCCCTTTTGCCTCCCCCACAGATCAGGCTGCCACAAAGGATGAGTGATTTACTCTGCCCCTTTTTCGCCGACGAGGATCAATCAGACGACGACGAGGCGATGTCACCGCAGGGATCTGAGTACTCGTTCAGCATGCTATTCCGTGGTGAGAGCCAAGACGAGCAAGCGACGCCGTCGGCGAGATTGCCTGGAGCCCTCTCAATATTCAGCAGCAGCCCGGACGTTACACCCTGCCGGAGCCTCTTCGCTCCTGATGCCGACGGCGCCGTCGCACGGTCGCCGGCGGCGCGACCAGTCGCCGGGTGGTTCGGAGGCACAACGACGGTCGCGCAAAACATCCCGCCACCGAAGAAAACGACGATGCAGAGCGTCCTCGAGGCCGTGGGCCTCGCACAACCGCCGCCACCCGAGCCCGGGTCAAAGTCAAGGACACGAGCTGTGCTCGAAGCCACCGGTCTCGTTTCTCCCGCGCCGCAGCCCAAGGAGGGCACTAGCTACTTCTGAGTAAGACTCGCGTCTCCGCCAGACTCTGGGCGCGCGCCGTGTTTAAACAAAAGCCCAGTTCGCACAAATATCCACTAACTTAGACCAAGGCAGGCGCGCGCCGCGTCTTCCACGGGCGGCCCGGCGCCGGCCGTCGGCCGAAGGCACGCGCCCGGCGCCTCGCACGCGACGGCCCGCCGCTTGCCTTTTTTACCGTCCTTGACGCGGTCCAGCACCCGCCAGACCCGCGCGAAGTGCACCCCGCGGTCGAGGCAGTTCGACGCGAAGTCCTCGAAGACCTCGGGCGCTATGGAAGTCGCGTTGCGCGCCCACGATGTAAAGGCGGCGAGGAGGTCGAAGCGCGACGCGCGGTGCGAGGCCGTGCCCACGACGGGCTGGCCCGAAACCACGGGCGCCAGGTTCGCCTCGGTCGAGGCGAAGACGGGCCGCCCCGCCCGCAGCGCCTCCGTCGGCACGCGGGGGTTCCGGTCGTGGACCGGGAACGCGATCAGGACGTCGGACGAGCAGTACGCGGCCTGCACGTCGTCGACGCGGCCGTGGAACGTCGAGGACAGGTTCATTGTATCCAACAACGCTTGGACATGCGCCGAGTGGTTCCCGCGGTCCGCCCCGTAAAAGTGCCACGCGAAGCGTTGGAGGAAGGCCTGCCCGTTGGCCTTCGCCCCCAGCTTGCGGAAGAAGGCCAGGGGGACTTTGGTAGGCTGCACACTTCCCACGAACGCCGCCCTACAGGCCAGCGCGCCCTCGTAATGCGACATCTGCAACGCGTCCGCGCACCGCCGGTCTCTTCGAGCGCAGGGCCTTACCTTTAGGGGCGGCTTCGGCGCGCGGAGGAAGGACATGACGACATCCACGAGAGACCCCCAGCGCTCGTCTCTATCAGTATGCTCGCTGATGGGGACGTTGGTCACGAGGGTCGCGTTCCGTGTCAGGCGGTAGAACTCGCGCAGGGCGTCGGCGTCGCGCCCCGAGCCGATGCCTAAAGCATGGTCGAGCTCGAGCTTTTCAAGTTCAATACGCGCCACGCACGTGTTCTCAGGGCAGACGCGGCACGCGCACGTCTCATTAATCCGCAGCGCTTCGGGCGAGCACACGACGACGCTCCCTTCGTAGGCGTCCACCAGGCCCTCGCGCCAGGACTTGGGCGCCGTCCAGCACGCGCGCGGCGAGGCCGTCTCGCCCTTGGCGCCGGGGATGGCCATGTAGGCCAGTCTGGGCGGGCCCGCTGCTGCTACGATCGCGGAAATGGCGAGGAGGCGGCGCATGTGTGTCTAACTATTCTCCTATGGTGTTGCTACACTTCAGCGTAGCAATTGGCTAGTCTAGCGCTCAACTATTCTTCTTCTACGGCTATGGCACCTTGTCTGGCTTGGGCAGCCCAGTCAGAGCACACGGCGGCGGCGCAGCGGACTCTACCACTTATGCTGTGGTGCTACAGCATCCGACATCATCAATGCGGCAAGGCGCACATGCAGAGTGCAATATTATGAATTTTGGAATTTTTTGACCGTGGCACCCGATCCGCAAAATCGGGCAAGCGGCCAGGCCTGGTGGAAATAAGCTCTGCCCCCGAGCAATGCGAGGACTTGGCAAAAACGGGTTTTTGACGGGTTTTCAGCCGGGCTGGACTGAAGCGGCGATGCGTTAGAGCTATGTCGCATCACAGATCATCACAACCTGTATCTCTAATGATGTTTTTGCTCGCAGCAAGAGCGCGAGGCTTCGCTGCACGCGCAGCGGTGCGCGCGCCGACGCGAGTGGTGGCTGCACCAAGCAGCACGGCACGCCTGATGAGCGCGGCACCAGGCAGCGAGTGGGAGGCGCTCGGCCTCGGCGCGGACCTGAGCGCGCTCGCCGCGGCGCACTGGCCCGCGCCGAACGACGTGCAGCGCGCGGCGCTGCCCGCGCTCCTGCGGCAGGACGACGACGCCGTGATCGGCGCCGAGACGGGCAGCGGCAAGACATTAGCCTACCTCATGCCGGCGGCGCAGCGCGCCATCGCGACGCGGCGCGCGGACACGCCGTACCCCGCGGCGCTGGTGCTGGTGCCGAACCGGGAATTAGGGACGCAGCTGCAGCGGGTGGCCAAGCGGTTGGGCGCGGACACGGTCTGGCCGTTCACGGACGACAAGCTGTTCTCTTTAGAAGCAAGGCACGGCGGCGTGCTCGCGCGGTGGCCGTACGCGCCGGGCAAGGCGCCCGACGTCTTGGTGGCGACGCCGTCCTTCGCGGCGGCGTTCGACAAGGATTTGGACCTGTGGGAGGGTCTAAGCATCGTCGTGCTGGACGAGGCGGACATGCTGCTGGACGGCGGTTTCAAGAAGCAGATCGATAGATGTTTGGTCGCGTTGAAACGGGTGGAACGAAGGAGAGAAAGCGGCGCCGACCTCGTGGAGGAACTTCAAGAGAGATGTAGGCGCGTCGTCGTCGCCGCGACGTTGCCGAACCAAGGTTTACGAAGCGTGGACTCGTTGGTGTCCAAATATTTCGCGAACGCGACGCGCGTCTCGAACGGCGACGACGCCCTGCCCATGCACGGCATCGTGGCCACGCTGGACCACACCTTTAAGAAGGTGAAGAACGACGACGAGCGGGACGCGCTGTTGACGGACCTGCTCCAAAGTACGGAGCGCACGATGGTCTTCTGCAAGACGGCGAGCCGGGCCCAGCACCTCGCGGAGCGGCTCGCGTCCGACGGGGTGGCCGCGGCGCCCTATACGAAAGAGGTCGAGCCCGAGCGGAGATTAGCCACGCTGGACCTGTTCGCGTCCTCGAAGATCAACGTCCTCGTCTGCACGGACCTGGCGGCGCGGGGCCTGGACCTGCCGGCCGTGGCCAAGGTGGTCCAGTTCGATTTCGCGACGAACGCGGTGAGCCACCTCCACCGCGTTGGCCGCGCGGCGCGCGCCGGCGAGAGCGCCTGCGCGGTGTCCTTCGTCGACGAGTCGAACGCGGACCTGGTCGCGGCGCTCGCCAAGGGCAACACGGTCGAGAACGCGTTCTCGCGGCGGCGGGGCCTCCGCGCCCGCAACAAGAAGCTGCGGGCGGAGGGGGAGTAATGTTTCTGTGTGCGAGTCCGCCCCCGGCCGAACGTGCTTTACCAAATACAAGGGGAGGCCGCCGCAAGAAAAAACAAGCACAAGGTTAGGTCCGCCCCTCGGCCCGGAGCTTCCGGAACGTCTCGTCGAGGAGCCGCACGGCGTCCCGCTCCGCCGCGGTCAAGCCCGGGTGCCACACGTCGAGGTGTAGGAAGTAGATGTCCTCGTCGGCGTTGTCGTTGAAGGCGCTGTGGGTGAAGGTCGTGTCCACGAGCGAGGCCGCGAGGGGTTTATTGTGCTCGTCGAACCACGGCTCGTGGGTCGCTTCATCAGCACTTGGTCGGAAGACCATCCCGGCCTTGCCCCGCTTCTCAAACGCCGGGTACGGTTCCGCGGCGAGAGCTTTATCGAATTCTTCGAGGTCATACGTCGCGCGCAGCAGCGGAGCGCGGCGCTTCGCGGTGAAGAGCGGCAGGTGCGCCGTGAGCACGTAATTATAATAGTCGCTGTGCGTCTCCAGCCGGGCCCCGGGCTCGATGCGGCAGAACAAAACGGAGCGGGCTCCCCGGTACGGGGCGTCGAGGGCGTCCAAGCGGGCCATTGACCTCGGGACCATCGAATCATCCAAGTGCCACACGTCGAAGCCGTTGCCCGGCCGGTGACCGTGCCTGAAGTTTATTTGGTCCTGGTCGAGCAGCGTCCTGAGTTCGCCGGCGATCTCGGCGCGCGCCGCCTCGAGCTCGGCGACCCATGCCACGCCCTGGTCCGGTAGGTGCGACGCCCGCCACCACGGCTTTGCCACGAGACCAGGAAAGTAGTACTCGCTCACCAGCTGGCCGTCCGGCAAGTGGGTCTCGTTGCGCGGACCGAATCCGCATCCGCCGTGGGCGCTTCCGCCCTCCAGCACGTTTCGGCAGAAGACGTCGAAGCGGTCCAGGCCCTCGGCCGGCAGCGCGGCCGCGAACGCGTCGACCCCGGACGTGGCCTGGGCTGGAGCCTCGAGTGTGGTGGCAGCGGCCGCGTGTGACCTCAGCCGGCCGGTGCTGCTCAGCAGGGCGGAGCTCTGTCCGAGGAGGAGGAGCGCTGCGGAGAGTCTTTGGAGCGGCGCCATGGATTGTGTCAACGGCTGTGGAGTTTCGGAACCGAGGCGTTCCGCGCACGCGACCGCCGCGCGCACCGCGTGGTCGCGTGCCTGCAACCACTCGTACACGTGCAGTGCAACGCGAAGGGTTGCCAAAAACCCGACATGTACACTTTTGCGTGCGGGCTTTGTAAGCAAAATTCCTCCTGCCTTTTGAGGCCAGTGTACGGGCACATACATCGTAAGGTGTCGCCTTCGAGGCACTTCAGTATACAGACGCACAGAAATTACGCTGCCGTGAACTCTCACGCCTGCGGACCTACAACACACAAAAGCATCTCTGAGAGCTGCCTTGCGAAGCCGCCACGGTGAGCCCTCACCAGGAGAAGGGAAGCAGCCACATGCCCTCCACCAAAACGATGCTCGGCCTCGGGTCGTGTGCCGTCGCGGTCGTCGCTCTCTGCCGACGCGCGCTGCGCTCGCCGCGAGCCGACGGCCGGCCACAGCTCACGCGCCAGAAGGCGTATCGCACTCTGCCGGGCCTCCACGGCGACCCACCGCCGAAGGAGTTCGCTGGCGGCGCGCCCCCGAAGGCCGAGGGCGACTGCAAGACGCCAACGTTCGCCCTCGAGCTGCTCAAGGCATTGGCGCCGACGTCTGAGAACGTCTTCGCCAGTCCTCTTTCAGTAGCGACGGCGCTCAAGATGGCTTTGGCCGGCGCGACGCCCAACAGCCGCCACGAGAAGGCTCTAAAAAAGGCGGTCGGCGACCTGGACGTGAACGTCGCGGGCATCGAGGCGGCGAACGCTCTCTACGCGCGAGGTGCAGTCAAGGCCACCTTCAAATCCAAGCTTCAATCGTTGTTCGGAGCCACGGCCGCGCCGATGCCGTCTTCTGCTGCGCCCATCAACAAGTTTGTTTCGAAGGCGACGCGCGGCCTCATCAAGTAGCTCGTCGACGACGGCACGGTCCAGGACCCCATGACCACGGCTATCCTGCTCAACGCCGTGTATTTTAAAGGTACCTGGCAAAGTCAGTTCGCGAAGGGGAAATCCAAGCAGGGCGTTTTCTCAGCGCCGGCGGGCGACAAGCAGGTAACTTTTATGAGGCAAGAACATCGCTACGCCGTCGGCAAGGCCGCCAGCGTCGGTCAATCCGTAGTGCTGAACTACGCCGAGGACGGCCTCCGCATGATCCTCATCCTCCCCGAAAACGAAGGGCTCGAAGGCGCACGGGCGGCCGCGGCCGCGCTGCCGGCGCGCTGGGCTGAGATTCGCCCCGAGCGCCAAGAGAAGGTCGACCTCGTGCTCCCGAAATTCCACATCGACTCCGGCATCGTCGATTCAATGGACATGCTTGCAGCGACGTATGACCTGGGCGTGATCAAGTCCGAGGATGGCGGTTTCTTACAAATCGCCGACCGGCCGGACCTCCATGTGGATTCGGTCCTCCACCGAGCGGTGGTCTCCATCGACGAGGAGGGCACCGTGGCCGCGGCCGCAACGGCCGCCGTGATGATGACGCGGAGCCTGCCCCGGCCGCCCCGCAAGCTCGCGTTCGACCGGCCGTTCGTGTTCGCGATCGAGCACGAGCCGACCGGCCGCGTCGTCTTCGCTGGTCTCGTCGCGGACCCGAGCGCCTGAGCGTCGCCAAGTAGTGTGCCTGTAAAAGTGATTTCAAGAACTCGAACTTGAATCGGAATAGACTAGCTAGCCTAAGTGTTAGCCTGAGCTGTCCTGGAGCTTGGATTTTAACATTTATGAGTGAGGACGAACCCGGCAACGCGTTGGAGCTTCCACGCCCGCAGCCGGTCGTCGACGACGAGCTCACCCGACGACGCGCCGCGCCAGCTCGCGCCAGAGCTGCGGCGCCTCCGCCGCCGGCGCGCCGAGCGCGTCGGCGTTCTCCGCGAGGCGCCGCTCGATCCACGGCGCCAGGTCGCGCGTCGCCCCGAACAGGACGAGCTTGTGCGCGGCGCAGCCGGCGGCCGCGAGGGACCGCGTCAGGCCGTCGCAGAGGCCCAGGATCTGCGCGAACTTGAGCCGCTCGTCGCCGCGCTCCAGATGCAATTCATCCGCCGCCGCCACGGCCGTCGCGCAGCTCGCGGCGTTGTGCGTGCAGAGGAAGGCGTAGACGGCGTCGCCGCGCGCCGCGGCCTCGAGGAGCGACGCCGCGGCGGCGTCGTAGGCGGCGTCCGTCTCGGCCTTCGAGGCGCGGAGCTGACCGGCCGCTTTCGCCTCGGTCGCGTAGGCCCCGCGCACGAGCTTGGCCCCGAAGGGCGCCCCAAGTTTCTTCGCGAAGGCTGCGTCGAGCGCCAGGCGCGCTTCGGACCCGGCGAGGTAGCACTGGTACGTGTTGTAGAGCGGCGGCCCGCGCCGCCGCTGCTTGCTCGCGTAGGACGCGAGCTGTGCCGGCTTCGCCCAGCGCTCGAGGACGCTCAGGTACAAGCGGTCGACGCCCGGCTGCAGGTGGGTCGCCTCGGCGTCGAGGAGCAGGGCGCCGCCCGCGCTCTCCGCGTCGCGCGCGAGGGTGTAGAGGCCCTCGACGGCGTCCGCGAAGGCGTCTTGGTGCTCGTGGCCCAGCTTCCGCACCAGGTCGCCGTCCAACCGCGCGGCGTTGGGCTCCGGCTCCGTACGAATCAGGTCCGCGAGCGCGCGGAGCATGGCGCCGTCGGCGATCGCCGTGGGCTTGATCGGCACGGCCAGGCCGCCGGCCGCCGCGACGAGCGCCCGCTTCCGCGCGAGTTCCGTCCGCACGTCGGCGACGTCTTCCACGCTGTGGTCGACGATCGTCGCGATGCCGGCCTCGGAGAGCGCCGCGGCCGTCCGCTGCGCGTTGGCCAGCGTGGCGCCGCCGACGAAGCGGTTTTTGGCCACGGCGCCCACTACCAATGCAGCCGCGTTGGACGTCGCGGCGGCGCGGAGGGCCGTGCGCGCCACGGCCGCGCCGCCGGGCACGCGGAGCGCGCTCATCATCGTGGCGCTGCGCAGCAGGTCTGCCGTCTTCACGGCGGCGAGGCCGGCTTGCGGGTCGAATGACGTCGTGGAGACGGCCAGGCTCAGGCGGCGCAGTGATCCGGCTTTCGGATCTAACCGTGTGACGTGGCCAGCTCGGACGAGGCTGAGCCGGCGCAGCGCGGCCTGGGAGCGCAGCATTGTGTTCTTGCACTGTCGCAGCGGCTTTTGAGGCTCGTCGGTAGCTGTACGTTGGTCAGTGCGACGAAACGCAACGGAACGTTGCTGCGCCGTGAAAAACCCGTCCGAGAGGCCTCGCGAGGGGGCCGACGGTCGTGCACGGGACGGGGAGGAGTACTCCGAGAAATCACAAAATACCACGTTAGAGAGGAAGGACCCAGGTCGGCCACGACCGCGCGACAAAAGCCGCGCGGCCGCCACGTCATATGTGGGTGGCCCACCGTTCCAAAAACAATCCTAGCGCGCGAGCGGGTCGAGGAACGCCGCCGAGGCGAGCGCGACCGTGACCGCGAGCGCCTTGAGCGACGACGCCACGTTCATCGAGTTGACGCGGTCCAAGATTTTCTTGGCAACACCATCCGGTGCGCGCTCTAAACCAGTGCCTGCTACGTCCCACAAACCACTTTGAGCTATGTTTCACAACCCGGTCTTCGCAGACTCGTACAAGCCGAGTGATAGGAACAGCCCCGGCAGCAGCGACAGCCGCGGCAGGAACGCTGCGTGCGTCGCGCCCAGAAACAAACACTGCGCCGTCGTGACCGCGGCGAGCACGCGCCCCGCGGCGAGGCGTCGCCCGCGTTCGTCGTCGTCGATGTTGCGGAGCTCGTCGGCGGCGGCCGCGCGAAGCCTCTGTTGCTCGGCGTCTGACGGCGGCGTCGGCGCTTCGCTCCCCAGCACCAACTGCATCGTGCGACCCTCCTGCAGCGTCGGCACGGCATTAATAACTTCCTTCAGGAACGGGTTCGGATTCTCAAAGTCGCTGGCCGCTCGCAGTGTCGTCAGTCTTAACGGCTGCGGCGCGACGAACGCGCCCGCGGCGTGCAGCAGCAGCGTGCAGACGAGGAGTCGCATGGCTGCGAATCTATGTGGCCGCTTGGCTACGAGGCCGCTTGGCTACGATCGATGTGGCCGCTTAGTTTATTGCAGTGTGAGCTGGCGGTGATCAGTATGGCACCGCCACGCGCCGCAGTGGTGCAAGCGCTGCACTACCCTACCCCACTGGCCGAGTTGTGCGCTGCAGGATGATGGCTACGGTGGTGAGCTGGTCAAACTTGATGCTCTGTCACGGGTTTTGCTTACGAGTTTTATCACACAGGACGCATGGCGTGACGCAGCAGGAGCCTCACGAATCTGATTGTGGCGTCGTAACGTGCCCAAAGCAAGTGCCAGGCCGAAGCCGAACGTAAACGCGCTGTCACATCGCATAGCACCACTCTCTGCACACTCTGCACCCTGCACACACGCACGCAGCATGCGTCTGCTGTGCGTCGCATTGTTGGCCCTGCCTTGCAGAGGCGACGACGCCGCGGCAACAGAACGCGCCACTAAATTCGCGGCCGCGTGCAACCGGACGGATTTTCACGAGATCGTCAAGCTGCCGGCGGCGAAATACGTGCACCTGATGGACTTCTCCAAGGGCATCGATAAGACGGAGCGTCTCGGTGTGCCGTGTGTCTTGAGGCGACTACTGCGGCGGCCCGCGAACACCCGCTGCGCGCGGTGGTACGTCGGGCGCTACGACGAGCGGCGGCGGAATATGTACACGACCGCTATGTTCGAGAACGAAAAGAAAGACATCGATGGCTACGCGGGTATTCGTGACGTGCACATCGGTCTGGACGTGGGCGGACCGGACGGCACGCCAATTTATGCGCCCATCGAGGGTGTCATCAGAAGCTTCGGCTATAACCCTGAGGCGGGCAAGATACAGTGTCATTCAGGCGCCTCAGCTCGTACGATCACCCTCCACGCCGTCGACGCGACGTTACTCTCGTTCGCACGCAGGCGATTACGGACACGTTATCGTCACCGAACACACCATCGGCGGCGTCTATGTTCCCGCGGCGCGTGATATGCGCGCGCGCGTGGTGCGGTGCTGGATCCTCTGGGGACACCTCGACGCCGCGTCGGTGGCGTACAAGCGCGTCGGTCAAAAGGTCGAGCGCGGCGAGCGGCTGGGCGCGTTTGGCGCCGAGCACGAGAACGGAGGCTGGGCGCCGCACGTGCATTTCCAGGTGTCCCTTGTATCACCCGCGACGCACGACATGCCAGGTGTCGTGTCCGGTGAGAACAGAAACAAGGCGCGACTGGAGTACCCCGACCCGCGGCTCGTCGCGGGGATGTTGTATGATTAACCTGTTGTATACGAGCGTGTGGCCTCTACACCGCCACGCCATCGCGCAGAATGTTCTCCCACACGGCACGCACTGGCAGGTACTAGTAGATCTCGATCAACGATAATTTATGAACACAAAGCAGCAAGGGGGTAGGGGGGCGATCAGCCGCCCCAGAAGTAGCCCGCGACGTGGCGGAACAGCGGGTCCGACAGGGCGTCGAGGGGCAGGCTTGTTGATGGGCGGCCGCGCGCGGCGGCGCGGTGCTGCAGCGCCCGGATCACGACGAGGTCGCGGCGCCGACTCGCCAGGTGGCGCCGCCAGGAGCCCGCGGCGCGCACCTGGTGGAGCGTCGCCAGGCCCCGCCGCACGCGGGTTTGGGCCTCCGCCGCCGACCGCACCGTCTGCAGCAGCGGGAACAGCGCCCGCTCGGCATCCCTGGGTTCCAGGGCCAGCAGCGCCGCCGGGTACGCGCTCCGGGCGTTTAAGAGCGCGCGCACGGCCCGCAGCTCCCCGAAGGCCGTCGCCACGACCAAGGCCGTGCGGCCGGTGCCCGTGGCCGCGTCCCGGTTCGCGCCGCCCGTCAACAGCAGCTGCACGACGTCCGAAGCGCCCTGGCGCGCCGCGACATGTAACGCCGTCCAGCCGTCGGCGGCCGCCTGGTTCGGGTCCGCCCCCTTGGCGAGAAGCAAAGCGCAGAGCCGGGCGTCGCCCCGGAAGGCGGCGTACGCGAGGGGCCGGGTCCCGTGGCCCGAGCAGGCCTCCGGGTCGGCGCCCCCCTCCAACAACACGTCGACGCAGCGCCGCCGGCCGTGCACGACCGCCAGCACGAGCGGCGTCCGGCCCAAGCCGTCGCGCGTGTCTAATGAATGGCCCTGGGCTACGGCCTCTTTTACTTCATTCACGTTCCCCGACCGCGCGGCCCGCCAGAGCGTCTTCGGCTCGTCGCGCGTCACGGGCGGTTTCAGGTCCGCGAGGTGCCGGAGGCGGAAGGGCGGCGTGACCGGCTTCATGACCACATCCTCCTCCTGTCGGGGCTTGAGCTGTGGGAGCTGGCGCAGCGGGAGGGGCAGCGTGACCACGTGGGTCAGGTGGAGCGTCATATATCTTGTTTTTGTTTGGTCTGCTGGTTTTTGGCTATTTTTTGCTGCTGCGGCGCGCGGATCCCGCTCTTTCTCAGCGAAGTCGAGTGAGGGTACGCTCGGTGCGTTCGCCTAGCGTCTCCGCAGCTTTTTGCGCTCGAATCAGAGCCGCAATTAAAATCCTTGGAAGCTCTGACAGCAGCTTGTCTCATTGTTCGACGTGTGGGACCAAATCTGATTGGGTGGCGTCACTCGTCGTGAGCGTCCGCAATCACGCGTCGCGGCGCCTGCGCGACGACATGGGGGGACAAAAAACTTCAAAGCACACTGCCAAGTTTTTTCGGTTCAGAGAACCATGACTCCGCAAGGCGACACTTAACGCGGCCAGACCCACCGATGCACGTGTCCCGTGCGGCATTAAAGAGCTTTTGGTTTAGCGCGATTTTAGCAAAAAAATAGCACAAAGGACCAGGCCGCGGCGCGGTCTCTGTTGTCCAGCACGGCCTGCCACCCACCACCACAACACGCGGTACCGTTAAGCAGCGCTCCTGCGACGACGCTCGCGCTGCGCCGCTGCTCAGGCCGCTCCACCGCGTCCTTGGGCCGTAGGACAAGCACAAACTGTGCAAAATAAACAGATTCAGCAAAATGGCGGACCGCACCCCAACCGGCCGCGAGTTCACGGAGAGAGGAGAACAACTTTACGCCGACGCGCAGCTCCACCTGGCCTGTTGGGCGCGCAACTACGAGGCTATAGATGCCATACAACAACAAAACGAGGAGGGCGACATGTGCGTCGACGAGCACAGCGCGCTGGGCCTGCGGGTCGCCGTCGCGCAGACGGCCCGCTACCACCACGATGGGGTGTCGTCCTCCACGGAGTGCCTGCTCTGCCTCGAGCGCACGCAGGACGTGCTGGCGCGCGTGAACGTCAAGCCGTCGTCCCAGAAGCGCGTGCTGGCGGGCCTGCGCCACGCGTGCGCGGCGTTCGCGGCGGCCGAGGACCCGCGGGCCTTCGAGCAGACGATCCAGGCGTGCTTCGCGGCGCCCGCCGGCGACGACTTCGGCTACCGCGAGAGCCTGTCGCGGTCGTTCACGCGCCTGCGCGACACGCACCGCGCGGCGGACCCCCGCGCGCGCGCCGAGCAGCTGCGCCAGGCGCTCGGCGGCGCCGGGCCGGCGGCAAGCGCGCAGGACGCGCTCGTCGGCGTCGAGCGCCTGCTGCGCGACGTCGAGGACAACTACCTGCCCACGCCCAAGCTCGCGGACTTCGTCGCGACGCTCGACGCGGACCCGCGCGAGGCGCCCGGCTT
>Ga0302122_10000049_pt1 | contig 57098 bp, 57 predicted proteins | sample CB21_SCM_MG_FD_203115 | JGI IMG/M metagenome (GOLD analysis project Ga0302122, IMG submission 203115) | Marine microbial communities from Western Arctic Ocean, Canada - CB21_SCM | ecosystem: Environmental > Aquatic > Marine > Oceanic | place: Canada: Western Arctic Ocean | collected 2017-09-28 | reverse complement strand
CGGCCACCTCAGCGTCGGTGAGGGTCCGGTCTGCTGCCTGGAATCGCAGGGTGAAAGCGAGGCTGCGTCGACCATCGGCCACCGGCGCCCCCCTGAACACGTCGAACAGCGCCAGGTCCACGAGCAGATCGCCAGCCGCGGCGGTGAGACACGAACCGACATCGGCCGCCGCGGTGGTCTCGTCCACCTCGAAGGCCAGGTCGATGTCCGAGGAGGGATAACGACTCACGGACCGGTACGGCCGACCACCGTGCTCGAGGCCCAGCAGGGTCTCCAGGTCCAGCTCCAGCCAGCCCACGCGCTCCCCCACCCCGAAGGCCTCCAGGACACCGGGATCCACCTCGCCGACGTGTCCGACCACCACACCGCCAACCTCGATGCGCGCCGTGCGGGTCGGATGCATGCCGGGGGTCGTACCCGCCACCAACCGGTAGTCACGGGCATCAAGGGCATCAGCCAGCGCCGAGAACACCTCGACGGCAGCACCGGCGTCACGGCCGGCCAGCGCCACGGCAAGGTGCTCGCGCTCCTCGGGGAGCGTCTGGGTCTCGGCCGGACGGCGGTACACGTGGCCCACCTCGAAGACACCGAGACCATGGATGCGATGCGATGCGTTGTAGGCCAGCGTCTTGAGGATTCCCGGCCTCAGCGAGGCCCGCATCACGGACTCCTCGGCCACCAGGGGGTTCGTGACGGTCACACCGTCAGGGTCCAGGCCCGCCCTCTCCAGGTCGCCCGGCGCCAGGAAGGGCACCGGCATGACCTCGTCGAGGCCCAACCCGACCATTGCGGTTCGTACAACCCGGCGATCCGCCTGGTACGGCGTCAACCCGCCGGTGATGGCCGATCTGGGCAACGTCCGTGGGATCCGGTGGTAGCCGTGGATCCGGGCCACCTCCTCCACCACGTCGATCTCTGTGGAACTGTCGGGCCGAAAGCTCGGGACGATGACATCCAGGTCCTCTCCGCCCTCGCCCGCAGGCTCGGCGGTGAACTCAATGGAGTTCAGCAGCCCGGCTATGGCATCACGGTCCAGGTCGGTTCCGAGCATGGAGTTCACGCGACTGGTCCTCACCCGGATCGTTCCACGGGCCGGAGTGGCACCCCGCACGTCGACCACGCCGGGAGCCAGGGTGGCACCTGTCTCGGCAAGCAGTTCGGCGAAGCGCCGCATTGCCAGGTCCGCCACCTCCGGGTCGGCACCCCGTTCGAACCGGGCCGAAGCCTCGCTGCGAAGTCCCAGCCGCCGCGCCGACGAGGCGATGCTCATCGGATCCCACCAGGCCATCTCGACAACCACGCTGGTGGTGGACGCACTTATCTCCGTGGACGACCCTCCCATGATCCCGGCGATGCCGATGGCCGTGTCGTGCCCGTCGGCTATCACACCGTCTTTCGTCGAAAGGGTCCGGACCACCTCGTCAAGGGTCGCCACCGTCTCGGCTTCGGTGGCCCGGCGGGCCCGCAACGCCCCACCCTGCACGGCATCGAGGTCATAGGTGTGGCTGGGTTGGCCCAGCTCCAGCATCACGTAGTTGGAAGCGTCCACCACGTTGTTGATGGGGCGCATGCCCAGCGCCGTAAGTCGGTTCGCCATCCACTTCGGCGAGGGCCCGACGGTGATCCCGTCCAGGATGCGGACCATGAACCTGCCGCAGAGGTCCTTGTCCAGGATCTCGACGGCCATCCGACCGGCAGCGTCGGCGCCCACCTCCTGCGGCGACGGGTCGGGTCGGGTGAACGGCACGCCCTGTCGGGCAGCCAGGTCACGGGCCACGCCGGCCACGCACATGGCGTCAGGACGGTTCGGGTTGACCTCCAGGTCGAACAGGACATCGGGGCTCAACTCCAGGGCCTCCGTCAGGGGCAGCCCCACGGTGTGGCCACCTTCCAGGATCAAGATGCCGTCCTGGTCAACGCCGAGCCCGATCTCCTCCGGAGAACAGAGCATCCCGTTGGACCACTCGCCACGCATCTTGCGACGACCGATCTGCATCCCGTTCGGCATGGTCGTCCCGAGCGTGGCGAACGGCACCAGGTCGCCCACAGTCATGTTGAACGCCCCACAGCAGACCTGGAGGGCCTCCCCGTCGCCGGCATCTACGTTTACCAGCTGGATGCGGTCGGCGTCCGGGTGGGGCCGCAGGTCCAGGACCCGGGCCACGACAATGCCGTCCAGCCCACCACCGATGGCGACCATGTTCTCGACAGCCAGGCCCAGCCCGCTGAGCTGGTCGCCGATCTCGTCGGGAGTGCCGACGAACGGCGCGAACTCCGAGAGCCAGGACAACAGGACCTTCACCGGTTGGCCCTCCGGGCCGGGCAGCCCATCAGAACTGCTCCAGGAATCGTTGGTCGTTGCGGAACAACTCCCGGAGGTCGTCAATGCCGTGGCGCATCAGGGCCAGGCGATCGAGGCCAAAGCCGAAAGCGAAGCCCGACCATTCCTCAGGATCCAACCCGCAGGCCGTCAGGACGTTGGGGTGCACCATGCCGCACCCGCCCAACTCCAGCCAGGTGCCGTCGGGACGGCGGATGTCGAACTCGGCCGACGGTTCGGTGAACGGGAAGTAGGACGGACGCAGGCGGGATGTGAAATCACCGCCGAAGTAGGCCCGGGTGAAGGCCTCGAGCGTGCCAGCCAGGTCACCGAAGGTGATGCCCCGGTCCACTACGAGGCCTTCGAGCTGGTGGAACACCGGCATGTGGGTCGAGTCGGCCGTGTCGCTGCGGAACACCCGGCCCGGCATTATCGAGTAGATGGGCGGCCCTCCCGCCTCCATGACCCGGATCTGGACCGGCGAGGTATGGGTCCGCAACAGCGTGCTGCCGGGTTCGCCATGGTCCACGTAGAGGGTGTCGTACATGTCACGGGCCGGATGGTCGGGCGGGAAGTTGAGGGCGCCGAAGTTGTGCCACTCGTCCTCGATCTCCGGTCCCTCCGAGACCGTGTAGCCCATCCCCACGAACAAGTCCTCGAGCCTCTCCCAGGTTCGGGTGACCACATGGCGGTGGCCGAGCCGTCGCCCGCGGTCCAACTCAGTCAGGTCGAGGCGTTCGGACTCCAACTGCTCGGAGCGCGCCGCCGCCTCCAGCTCCGTTCGCCGGGCCTCCAACCGTTCCTGGATCCCGGAGCGGACCTCGTTCAGGAGGCGGCCCACCACCTTGCGCTCCTCGACGTCCATGGCCCCAAGGGCCTTACGGGCCGTGGTCACCACCGACTGCTTTCCGAGCAGGTCGGCGTCCACTGTCCGTAGTGCGTCGAGGTCCGCAGCCGCTTCAATGGCGGTCGCCGCATCGGCGAGGTGCTGGTCCAGGTCGGGGGTCATGCGTGGAGTCCGCTGATCGGGAGAGGTTGGGGGGACCAACGCAGGTTAGAGGAACCCGTCCGGCTCCCCGATGACCGTTTAGGGCTTTCGCCCGGCCAGGTCGTGGAGTGCGATCGAGCCGGCGATGGCGACGTTCAGGGAATCAACCCCACCCACCGTGGGAATGCTGACGGTCCCGACACACGCAGCCACCACCTCGTCGGAGAGTCCGTTCGGTTCGTTGCCCAAAATGAGCGCCACAGGCATGTCAGATGGGATTTCAGCAGGAGACACCCCGCCACGTGGGACCGTCGCCCAGCACCCGAATCCGGCTTCGCCCAGGATCCGCAGCGCCTCCATGGGATCTTCAACCACGGCGAATGGCATCCGGAACGACGACCCGGCAGCAGCCCTCACCAGCTTCGGGTTGTACGGGTCCACGCCGCCGGCTACGACCACACCGCTGGCCCCGAAAGCCTCGGCGGAGCGCATGAGGGTTCCGGCGTTGCCGGGGTCCGATACCTCGGCCAGCACCAGGACCGGGCCCGGCGTAGTCGCCAGGTCGATGGGTTCCACATCGTGGAACGCCACCTCGGCAAGGGCCGGCTGGGGCGACCGGGTACTCGAGAGGCCCTCGAACACGCCATCGGGAACGACCAGCGTCGTTGCTCCGGACCAACCGGCACGGTGCATCACATGGTGGTTGGAGGCCGACGCAGGCACCACCACCTGGCGGACCTCGCGACCGGCATCCAGGGCCTCGGCGACAAGCGCCGGCCCCTCGACCACATATGCGGCCTCGTCGTACCGATAGCCCCTGTCGCGCAGCAGCCTGCGCATCCGCTGGATGCGGGGATTACGTCCTGAGACTTCCTCGGTCATCTGGCTGGCTCCCCGATCATTCGACCGGCTCCGCGAAGAACCGGCACAAGAGCGAAATCAGCGGCTTCCCGGCACCTGGCCGGGAAACGCAGATCAGGCGGCGTCGGCCGAGGTGGCCAGCTGGACCAGGGCGGCGAACGCCGCCGGCTCAGCAACCGCCAGGTCGGCGAGGACCTTGCGGTCCACCCCGACGCCAGCGTTCTTGAGGCCGGCGATGAACACGCTGTAGTTGGTGCCGTGCTGACGACACGCAGCGTTGATGCGCTGGATCCAGAGGCGACGGAACTGGCCCTTGCGGGCACGACGGTCACGGAACGCGTAGTTCCCGGCGTGCATCACCGCCTCGTTGGCAGACTTGAACGTACGGCTCCTGTCGCCGTAGTAGCCCTGGGCCTGCTCCAGAATGGCCTTGTGCTTCTTCTTGCTATGGACGGCTCGCTTGACCCTGGCCATCACTCTCTCCTTGTGTGCTCTGTCGTCGTCGTGCGACGGATGGAAGGTTGATCCGGGGACGTCGTCCCCGTGTCAGGCCACCGGACGGTGGCCGTGGGTTCAGATCCCCAACTGCCGACGGATAGCCGGGGCATTGGCCGGACTCACGCTGCTCTGGCGAGCCAGGCGACGCTTCCGCTTGGGGGACTTCTTCTCGAGGATGTGGCTGAGGTTGGCGTTCCGGCGCTTCAACTTGCCGGAACCGGTCACCTTGATGCGCTTGGCGGCGCCACGGTGGGTCTTCATCTTGGGCATTTCATCTACTCCCGGGTCTCAGTCGGCGTGTCTGCCGACGTCTCGGTCGGCGCGTCCTGGGACGCAACGGTCGGTGTCTCAGTTGGGGTCGGTGCGGCTGCAGCCGGCTCGGCGGCCGGAGCGGCAGACGTAGCGACCGGGTCGACAACAGGCGGTGCTGTCACAGCAGCCGGGTCGCCGACAGGAAGTTCAGCGGTAGCGGCCGGGTCGACAACAGGCGGTGCTGTCACAGCAGCCGGGTCGCCGACAGGAGGATCAGCGGTAGCGGCCGGGTCGCCGACAGGCGGTGCTGCCACAACGGTTTCGCGATGGTCAGCTGCAGCCTCGCGCTGGCGGCGCGTGCCCTGGCCGGGCACGAGCACCATGATCATGTTGCGACCGTCCTGCTTCGGGAAGAGCTCCACGCGACCGACGTGGTCGACTGTTTCAGCCACCCGGTCGAGGATCCGACGCCCCAGCTCCGGATGCTGCATCTCGCGTCCACGGAACATGATCGTGACCTTGACCTTGCTGCCATCTCCGAGGAACTGCTCGACCTTGCGGGTCTTGGTGTCGAAGTCGCCGGGACCGATCTTGGGCCGGTACTTCATCTCCTTGACCATCACGTGTGTCGCCTTCTTACGCGACTCCTTGGCCCGCTGGGACTGTTCGTACTTGAACTTCCCATAGTCCATGACCCGGCACACCGGTGGATCGGCCTTGTCGGCCACCTCCACGAGGTCCAGGCCCAGATCGCCGGCGATGGTGAGGGCGTCGGGCAGGGTACGTATGCCGAGTTGCTCACCATCTGGGGCGACCAGACGTACACGCTGGGCACGGATGCGGTCGTTGATCCGTGGTTCCTGACTGCTTGGCGTTGCTATTAGCCGTCACTCCTGTGAGTCACGTGGGGTTCTCCTCGTGGTTGTGTGGTTGTGGTGGCGCCACCGTCTTCCGGCCGTGGGGACATGCCCCGAAAACGGAGAAACGGCGGGCGCCGGAAAGCCGACACCCGCCGAGGATCCACGACGCCCACTGGCAACCCGTGCCATGGACCCCGTCGATCCGACGAGAAGAGGACCCGGACGCTCTGTGCGTGCGCCGGGTGGGGATGACCCCGCTTTCACTTCAGTTGTGCCCCGTAGGCTAGCGGTCCCGCAACGCAGCGGCACCAGGCCCGTCCTGGAGGCCTACCGGACCGGGACCCGACGCTCCCCCGTGGAGCACACACCACCCAAGGAACCAGCCATGAGCAGCCTCTGGACCCCCGACGGGGAGCATCCGATCGACCAGCCCGAGGACACGCCCGCACCATCGGTCGAACCCCTCGCCCAGGACCTGGAACCGGAGGAACGCGAGCAGGTCGAGGCGATGGCAAGGGAGATGGCTGCAGTGCGCGAACAGCTCGCCTCCGTGCCCGCTGCCGTGGTCGTCGCCAACCACCTCATGGGCCTGTACGAGTTGGCGACCATCCATCTCTCTCAGCAACCTCCGAACCTGGGCGAAGCCTCGGTGGCCATTGACGCTCTTGGGGCTGTGGTCGACAGGCTTCCGGGGCGGCTCGGCGAGGCCGAGACCACCATGCGCGACGCCCTCCAGCAGATCCGTCTCGCCTACGTGGCGGTCGACAGGGCCAGCCGCGAGGACGACACGCCTCCGGAGCCCGAAGCAGGCTGACAGCCGGGTCGCTTCCGGCCCTGCGGTCAGTGGACGATCTTGGAAAGCGGGATCTCCAGGATGTCGGTGGCACCACCGTCGCGCAGCTCCGGGATGAGCACGTTGATCTCGGACTTCGCCACGACGGTCTCCACCGCGAAACCTGCGCCCCTGAACAACTCGTTCACCGTTGGTGACTTCATCGACGGGATCAGGTCGATCACGGCGTCGAGCCGGTCTGCAGGCACGTTCATCTTGACCAGCACCTTGCCGCGGGCCTCGAGCGTGCCCTGCAGGAGCCGGTGGATCTGCTCCATGGCGTGACGCTTCTCCGGGTCGGCATACGACTCGGCGTTGGCCACCAGCTCGGTGAAGCTCGTGAGGATCGTGTCGATCACCTTCAGGCCGGCGGCACGAAGTGCCCTTCCGGTCTCGGTGATGTCCACCACCACGTCGACGATGTCGGGAATCTTCGCCTCGGTGGCCCCGTAGGAGAGCTGGATGTCAGCCTCGATCCCCCGCTCCTCGAAGAAGCGGCGGGTCAACTCCGGATACTCGCTGGAGACCCGGACACCGGACGCCAGATCAGCCACCGACTCCACCGGGGAGTCACCGGCAACGGCCACCACTATGCGTACGGGCCGGGCCGTGGCCTTCGAGTAGTGGAGTTCGCCGAGGGAGACCACGTCGCTTCCGGTCTCCTCGATCCAGTCCCGCCCGGTGATTCCGATGTCGAACAGGCCGTCGGCCACGTAGACCGGGATCTCCTGGGGGCGGAGGATCCGCACGTCGTCGATCCGCGGATCCCCAATGGACGCCCTGTAGTCGACCGACGAGCCACGGATCACGGTCAGGTCGGCGCCCTCGAACAGGGCGAGTGTCGACTTCTCCAGGGAACCCTTGGGCAGGACGAGCTTCAGCATGCAGCGAACCTACCCGCCTCGTGCATGGGCCCACCGGGGGTTTCGTGGTGGGCGACCCGTGGGGTCAACGGTCTCCGAGCACCAGGTCCACCCGGAGGTCGTCTCCCAGGACCTCCGTCGCCACGAAGCGCCCCCTGCGCAGGTCCGCCATGGTCGGGGCGCCGGGCCCGGCCATGAGGGGGCGACCATCGTCACCACCCAGAAGCGCCGGTGCCAGATAGACCACGTAGCGGTCGACCAGCCCGGCACGGTGGAAGCGGCCGGCCACGTCGGCCCCACCCTCGACCAGGAGCTTGAGCACCCCATCGGCTCCGAGGCCGTCCAGAAGCCCATCCAGGTCACCGTGGTACTCCTCAGCCGGGAGTACCCGGGCACCTGCGGGGATCGCCCCCAGCACCACCCGCCGTGGCGGATCCTCGCCGTCGGCCACCCGGCCATCGGCGTCCCTCACGTCCAGACGCGGATCATCGGCCCGGACGGTTCCCGCTCCCACGCAGATCGCATCGCATGACGCCCTCAACGAGTGCACGTCCAGCCGGGCCTCCGGGCCGGTGATCCACCGACTCGACCCGTCCGGTGCCGCAATCCGGCCATCCAGGGTCGCAGCCAGCTTCAGGACCACGAAGGGGCGACCGGTCCTCCGGTGGTGCAGGTATGCAGCCAGCGAGTCGGTGACCTCGTCGGCGAGGACCCCGACCTCCACGACCAGTCCCGCCCGGCGCAGACTCTCGAGGCCCCGACCGGAGACCTCGGGGTCCGGATCTCCGACGCCCACGACGACACGGGCCACGTCGGCACCGATGATGGCGTCGGTGCACGGGGCCGTCCTGCCCTCGTGGTCGCAGGGCTCGAGCGTCGTGTACACGGTGGCGCCGGCCGCAGCCGGCCCGGCCTCGGACAACGCCACGCGCTCGGCATGGGCCCCGCCCGGCGGCTGGGTCGCTCCTGAGCCGACGATGCGGCCATTGGCGACCACCACGGCCCCGACCCTGGGGTTGGGTGCCGTGCGACGGTGCAGGGCACCGGCGGCGGCCAGGGCGGCGCGCATGCCGCCCTCGTCATCGTGGACCATCTGGTCAGGCACCGGCGCCGGACCCCTCGCCCGACGGATGCGGGTCGGCGTTGTCGACCAGGAGGCGCACTGCATGTGCCACCACATCCATGACGGCGCCGAGGCACTCCACGCATCCCTTCGAGGATCCGGGGGTGTTCAGGATGAGGCTGGTGCCGGAGGTGCCCGCCACGCCACGCGACAGGCGGCCGAGGGGGTTCACGAGGCGCATGGCCTCGGCCAGACCCGGCGCCTGGCGCTCCAGGACGGCGAGGGTCCCCTCGGGCGTATGGTCCCGTGGGCCGAAGCCTGTACCGCCGGTCGTGACCACGAGACCGTGGAAACCGTCGACGAGGGCCCGGATGGCCCCCGCCACAGCATCGACACCGTCAGCCGATACCGCAGTGTCCACGACCGTCCAACCCTCGGCCTCACACAGCGCCACCAGAGCGGCTCCCGAACGATCCTCACGTACGCCGTGGGCCACGCCGTCAGAAATGGTCAGCACCTTCACGTCCAGCGGTAACCCGCCCCCGTGGTGGGATCCATCGTGCCCGGTTTCGGCCATGGGGCGAGGGTACCGGAGCGGCCGCTGGCCGCCGGGCAGGGTTATGGTCGCCGGATGGGCGTGGACGAGTTGGCCGGCTACGAGATCGGCTCCTTCGAGCACGGCGGCACCAGTCGCACGGTGCTACGAACCGGTTCGGGGCCTGCGGTCATCGTCATGGCGGAGATGCCGGGAATCACGCCACGCGTAGCGGACTTCGGACGTCACGTGGCGGCCATCGGCTGCACCGCCGTGCTGCCGTCACTGTTCGGAACCCCGGGCAGGCGTCCGACACCGGGCTACCTGATCCGTTCGCTGGTGGGCGGATGCGTGTCGAGGGAGTTCACGGCCCTGATGCGTCGCCGTACCTCACCGGTCACCGACTGGCTGCGGGCCCTCGGGGCATTCGAGCACGGCCGCTGCGGCGGTCCCGGAATCGGTGCGGTCGGCATGTGCTTCACCGGGGGCTTCGCCCTGGGAATGATGCTCGACGACCGGATGCTGGCCCCTGTGCTGAGCCAGCCCAGCCTGCCGCTGTCGATCACCGCCCGCCACCGGCGGTCACTCGGCATCTCGGATCGGGACCTGGACGTCGTGAAGGAACGGGTGGCCGACGGGGTGTGCGTCCTGGGGCTCCGGTTCAGCGAGGATTCCATGGCCCCGGTGGAGCGCTTCGACCGTCTCCGGGAGGAGTTGGGCGATGGATTCATCGGCGTCGAGCTGGATTCGTCACCGGGAAACCTCCACCGCATCTCCAAGCGTGCCCACTCCGTGCTCACCGAAGAGCTCGTGCACGAGCCCGACCACCCCACCATGGAGGCCCTGGACCGGGTCCTGACCCACCTCGGCGAACGCCTCCTGACCTGAGTGGACGGGGCCGTCGCCAACACGCCGGCCCCACGGACGGTCAGGCTGAGTCGATCCGGTAGCGGAAGACCGCCATTCCCTCACTGTCCAGGTCCTGCGGTAGCAGCAGGCCACCGGCACCATCGTCGCCATGTGGACGCCACGGCTGACCCAGCGCCGGGCCCGGCCTCACGCCGGTCGCTTCCCGGAACCGCCGGTCCACGCCTGCGGTCTCAGCCGAGGTGAGCGTGCAGACGCTGTAGAACAGCAGGCCCCCGGGGCGTACAAGCCCGGCGGCAGCCGTGAGCAGGTCCAGCTGGAGGTCAGCCAGCTCCTCCACGTCGGCCGGACCGGTCCGCCAGCGCGCATCGGCCCGACGCCTCAGGACCCCCAGTCCCGAGCAGGGGGCGTCCACCAGGACCCGGTCGAAGGATCCCGCTCGAAACGCTGGAAGCCGGCCGTCCGCAGCCACAAGGGCCATGTCGTGACCGAGCCGTTCGGCGTTGTCGCCTACGAGACCCAGCCGGCTGCGTCGCAGGTCGGCAGCGACCACCGATGCGCCGGCTGCGGCCATGGCCGTGGCCTTTCCCCCGGGGGCGGAGCACACGTCCAGCACCAACTCACCGGACGGGTCGAGGTCCTCGACGGCCAGCGCTGCGACCATCTGGGAGGCGCGATCCTGGTGGTACCCGTCATCGCGTGCCACCGCCCGGGCGGGTCGGTTCATGGTGGCCAGCGCCGCCAGAGCGTCATCGCTGCCGAGGTCTGCCACCAGGCGGTCCAGCAGCCAGTCCGGCACGCTCAACTCGACGCCCGGACCGGGCCAGTCGGGTTGGTGCTCGGCGACCCGTCGCAGGACGGCGTTGCAGAGGCCACGAACCTTCCGGGGGGCCACGGCGACAGTGGCCGAAACCGCTGCGTGTGGCGGGACACCGCCCCAGTGGAGCTGGTAGGCCCCGAGCCGCAGCACGGTGCGCACCTCAGCCTGGACGTCATCGTGCAGGAAGCTGTCCACCAGGTGGTCGCACGCCCTGCGCATGCGTGTCGTGCCGTAGACGAGGTCGGTCACGAACGCCCGGTCGCGACCATCCAGGTCCGAACGGTCCAGGGCGCTGCGCAACACCAGGTTGGCGTACGCACCGTCCCTCTCGATCCGTCCGAGAACCTCCAGGGCCAGCCGGCGCGCCTCCTCGCCGCTCATCCGCCCAGCCCTTCGCCTGCTGAAGGTCGGGCCCCACCCAGCCACGACGAGGCCTCCATCCGGGACCTGTTGGCAGGCTGGACCTCGAGGAGGCGCAGGGATCGCGCACCGGTCGCCACCAGGTCGCCCGACATGGTCCCCGGCGGACCGGACACCGCCTCGTCGACGCCCTCGGCACTCCATACCTTCAGGTCTCCGCCCCGGAAGGTGGTCCAGGCGCCGCCTACGCGCACGAGGCGTTCGAGCTCCGTGGCGGGACGTTCCCAGTCCAGCGCAAGGTCCTCCCTGTGCAGCTTGTGGGCATGGGTGGCAATGCCCTCCTGAGGCGCCGGAGCCGACAGGCCGCCCTCCAGGGAATCAACCAGGAGCCGGGCGCCGATGACGGCCAGGCGCTCCCGCAGGCCATCAGCAGTATCGGTCGATCGGATCGGCACCTCTACCCGGGCATGGACCCCGCCGGTGTCGAGGCCCTCGGCCACCTCCATCAGGCAGACCCCGGTCGTCTCGTCGCCTGCCATCAGGGCACGCTCCACGGGAGCAGCGCCACGCCACCTGGGCAGCAGGGAGAAGTGCAGGTTCAGCATCGGCACCCTCACCAGGATCTCAATTGGGATGATCTGGCCGTATGCGACGACCACGCCGAGGTCGGCACCGGAGTCCACCACGGCGGTCAGGTCGTGGGCCACGGGGATGCCCAGCTCCAGGGCCCGTGCAGCCACGGGCGTGGGCGTCGGTTCCGAGCGACGGCCACGACGGCGCTCAGGGGAGGTCACCACCAGCGCCACCTCGTGGCCCGCCTCGTGGAGTGCGGTCAGAGGCGCCACAGCCACCTCGGGATTACCCAGGTAGACCAGCCTCCCGGGATGCGCCGGGGGAGGCGCGATCACTACAACCGCAGGCCCCCATCGAGCTGTCCAGCGGAAGCCGGGCGGGACATGGTCATCTCGCGAAGTGCCCGTCGGGCCTCACGCTGCTGATCTTCGTCCAGGTGGTCCACGAGGAGAATCCCGTCCAGGTGGTCGATCTCATGCTGGAAGAGCCGTGCCTCGATCTCGTCGGCTTCGATCGAGATCTCGTTGCCATCCAGGTCCACGCCCACGAGGTGGATCTGCTTCGGTCGGGTGATCTCCCATGACAGGTCCGGCACCGAGAGGCAACCCTCCTCAAACGTCCATTCACCGCCGGACTCGATGATCCGCGGGTTCAGGATCACGCCGGCCCCCTCACCGTGGTCGTAGACGAAGAAGCGCTTCTGCACCCCGACCTGTGGTGCGGCCAGGCCGATCCCTGGGGCCCCGTACATCGTGGCGAACATGTCGTCGGTGAGGCGCACCAACGCTCCGTCCACGTTGGTCACCTCGGTCGCCGGCTTACGCAGGACCGGGTCGCCGATCAGTCGAATCTGGTGGGGTGCCACACGACAAGGCTACCGTCGAGGCGATGGAGGCCCGGATGCCAGACCGCCAGCCGGCGCAGTGAACGACAGCCAGTACTGGACCGACCGCCCAGACGTGGCTTCCAGCCCCATGGAGGTGGGTCTCCTTCTGCCCGACGTGAACCTCACGCTGACCACCGACCGTGGTGTCTTCTCGGCCGAACGCGTCGACAGGGGCACCCGGTACCTGCTGCTCGACGGCCCGGACCTACCCACCGGGCCGGTGGAGCTGATGGATCTCGGCTGTGGCTACGGGCCCATCGCCTGCACCATGGCCTCGCGGCGACCGGACGCCCGGGTGTGGGCCGTGGACGTCAACGAGCGGGCGCGCGGCCTATGTCGGGCCAACGCCGAAACGGCCGGACTGACCAACGTCGAGGTGGTGGCACCCGATGAGGTGCCCGACGACTTGATGCTGGCGGCGATCTGGTCGAACCCGCCCATCCGGATCGGCAAGGCTGGACTCCACGAACTGCTGGCAAGGTGGTTGGACCGCCTGTCTCCGGACGGCTCGGCCCACCTGGTGGTCCAACGACACCTCGGAGCTGATTCTCTGGCCCGCTGGCTGGATGACCGCGGCTGGGCCACGGACCGACGCAGCTCGCGTAAGGGCTTCCGCCTGCTGGACGTGGCCGCACGGGTCGCGCCAGTGGGCGAAGCGGTCATGGATGACGATGCCGCCGGTGCAACGGCCCCGGCCACCGGAGAGGACCAGACGTGAAGAACCTGGACAGCACGGGACTCAAGCGCCTCCATCGTGAGTGGCGACGGCGCGCCGAACCCGAGGTGGCACTCCTGCTCGACGGCGTGCAGACGCCCTACAACGTCGGGTCGATCCTGAGGACCGCTGCGGCCTACCGCGTCGGACACCTCTGGCTGGCCGGAGCCACGGCGTCGCCCACGCATGCCAAGACCGCAAAGACCGCCCTGGGTACCGGTCGCTACCTGACCTGGACGATCTGCGAAGAGGTCGGCGAGGCGATCAGCGGTATCCGGGCTGCCGGCTACGGCCTGGTCGGCATCGAGCTGGCGGACCAGGCGGTGCCCATCAACGAGGCGAACCTTCCGGAGAAGGCCTGCCTGGCTTTCGGCCATGAGGACCGGGGCCTCTCGGCCACCACCCTGGCTGCCTGCGACGTCGTGGCCTTCATCCCGCAACTCGGCAAGGTGGGCAGCCTCAACGTCTCCACCGCCGCAGGAATCGCCCTCTACGAATTGAACCGCCGGGGCTGGTGACAGGCGGGCTCAGGCCCGTCGAGGATCCACTTCCAGGCGGAGACGGCCAGCGGGGCGAGACACCGCCAGGAGTGCCTCCGAGAGCTGGTCGTGGTCTCTGGCCCTGACAAGCCAGGAACCGTCCCTGGGGCCCATGACGTCGATTCCGTCCGGTGATCCGAGGCGGGCCATGAACTCCGGCGCCACCGCTCCGGATACCCGAGCCAGGGCTGCGAACGGAGGCTGTCCCAGAAGAGACCTCCGCTCCTTCTCGTCGGGCACCAGACGGCCCGGGTCGGCATGGAGGACCGCCTGGAGCACCTCGTGGTCCGGCTGCCTCGTCTGCACCATGAGGCGACCGCCAGCCGATCGTGGCCCGAGTAGCCGGGATGCACGGACCAGTAGGGCCATGGCCTGCTCGGACGCCCGCATCCGGGGCGCCAGGAGTTCCTGGTCGAACTCGAGGAACACCACGCGGGCGACCCTCCGCTGGATTCGGTGCAGGACGGCTTCGGTACCGACGAAGACCGAAGCCCCACCACCGTCGAGCAGCCCCGCATCGGTCTCGGTGGTCACCTCCAGGACCGGCCGCCCGGCCAGGGCCTCCAGCTCCTCACGGACCCTCGAGACGCCCGCACGCAGGTTCCGGAACCGGGTGGCGCCACACGAATCGCAGACCACGGGACGGCTATGCGCTTCGTCAAGGGGGCAGCGCAGGCGGTCGTCGACATCCTGGACCATGGGCACCCGGTGCTCCTCGCAACGGGCCAACTCTCCACAGCCGTCACACGCCAGCAGGCGCGACCGACCTTTACGGTTCAGGACGCACACGACCGGGTCACCGCCTTCTCCTCGCAGGGCCGGCACCAACCTGGGCGAGAAGAGGCCCGAACGGACCGGATCGTCCAGGCGGCGATCCACGAGGTCCACCACGGGCCACGCCGCCTGCTCCTCTACCCGCTGGGGAACCAGGAGGCGCCCATGGCTGAGGGCCTCCAGCGTCGGGCTGGCCGAGGCCAGCACACAGGGAATCCCGGCCCTGCGCGCCCTCTCGACGACGATGTCACGGGCGTTCCAGGTCGGGGTCCGCTCCTCCTGGTAGGCCTCGTCGTGTTCGTCCAGAACCACCACGGCCCGTAGGTCCCTGACAGGTGCCAGGGCGGCGGCCCTGGAGCCGACCACCAGCCCGCCGGCAGCGGCGCGTGACCAGTCCCGCGGCATCAGGGCGACCGCAACACCGGCCCGGCGGATCCTTGTCGTGAGCCGGGAGGCAGCCGCCGCGGTGGGGACCAGGACGAGGGCGTCGCCGAGGCGGGCGGCTGCGAGCACCAGGGGAATGGGATCGGTCGCCGGAGGAAGGCGGACGACCGTCGGTGAGCCGTCGGGCGTCGGTTCGAAAGCGCCTTCCATCCAGCCGGCATCGGAGTCGGGCACGACCACCGGCCGTGGAGGCGACCCAAGCGCCTCGACGACCGTGGGCGGCGATGCAGTGGCCAGGAACCCCACCACCGGGCCGACCCACCGTCGCGCCGCCCAGCGGCCCAGGTCGATCAGCTCGGCTGACGGACCCAGCCCACTCAGGCGGGTCAGCGGCCTGAGGGCGAAACCGTCAGATGGCGCAACGTGGTCCTCGACAACCCATCCGGCGACCCTCCGGCCACCGAGAACGACCCGGACCCGGCTGCCCACCCCCAGGCGTGCAGAGCGACCGTCGTCCTCCCACGAGGGTGGGACCAGGTAGTCGAAGACGCGCTCCACGGCCGCCACGTCAGGCATGACCCGGACGACACGGCCCGGAGACTCGGTGCCGCTCCCGGCAGTCGTCGTGGCGCCGGTGGCATCGGTGGATGACCGGGAAGTGGTTGGGGAAGGACCGCCGGTCGGCCCGGTCGGTGCCGCAGCGACGTCGTCGAGCTCGAAGCGACCCTGCTCGTCGGCCCCGCCTGTCACTGTGGGCGTCGGGTCAGGCCAGGCCCAGGGCGGACCGGACGTCGTCCACCCGGTCCGTTGCCTCCCATGAGAAGCCGTCCCGGCCGAAGTGGCCGTAGGCGGCTGTCTTCCTGTAGATAGGCGCCTTCAATCCCAGGTCACGGATGATGGCGGCTGGGCGCAGGTCGAAGACCTCCTGCACGCAGGCCGAGATCCTGTCCGGATCCACCGTCTCGGTTCCGAAGGTCTCGACGAAGACCGAAACCGGCCGGGACATACCGATGCCGTAGGCGACCTGGACCTCGCAGCGGGTCGCAGCGCCGGCGGCCACGAGGTTCTTGGCCACCCAGCGGGTGGCATAGGCGGCCGAACGGTCGACCTTCGAGGGGTCCTTGCCGGAGAAGGCTCCCCCACCGTGGCGGGCCATCCCGCCATAGGTGTCCACAATGATCTTGCGTCCTGTCAGACCGGTGTCACCGACTGGCCCACCAATCACGAAGCGACCCGTCGGGTTGACGTGGACCTCGTAGTCGTCGTCGGCGAACTCTGCCGGAACGGCAGGCCGAATGACCTGTTCGATGAGGTCGGGTCGGATCATCGAATCCCGGTCGATCCCGTCGTTGTGCTGGGTCGAGATGAGCACATTGCGGAGGCGCACCGGCCGGTTGCCCTCGTACTCGAACGTGACCTGGGTCTTGGCGTCAGGGCGCAGGTACGGGACGGTCCCCGCCTTTCGCACCTCGGCATGGCGTTCGGCCATGCGGTGTGCGACGTGTATGGGCAACGGCATGAGAACATCGGTCTCGTCGCAGGCGAAGCCGAACATCATTCCCTGGTCACCGGCGCCCTGGCGGTCCAGATAGTCCTCTTCGCCAGAGGTCCCCGACCGCACCTCCTCGGAGTCGTCCACGCCACGGGCGATGTCGCTGGACTGGGAGTCAAGGGCGACCATGACGCCGCAGGTGTGGCCATCGAAGCCGAAGTCCTCGCGGTCGTAGCCGATCTCGCAGATCGTCTCGCGCACAATGCTGGGGATGTCGACGTAGCCCCTGGTGGTGACCTCACCGGCCACGACCACGAGCCCCGTGGTGATCAACGTCTCGCAGGCCACACGGCTCTCGGGATCCTCGCTGAGCATCGCGTCCAGCACGGCGTCCGAGATCTGGTCGGCCATCTTGTCGGGATGCCCCTCGGAGACCGACTCGGAGGTGAAGGTCCAGTTTCTGATCACGTGTCGTCTCCGTTCGTGGACCGGTTCGTCCTGTGCAGTGCGATAACGGCGTCGAGCACCGCCGCCGCGACCTCGCGCTTGTGAGCCAGCGGCACCTCAGTGGCGCCGCCGTCGGCGTCCAGGATCACCACGGCGTTCGTGTCGTGGTCGAAGCCCACCCCGGGTGCCGACACGTCGTTTGCGACCATCAGGTCGATGCCCTTGGCCACCAGCTTCGCCGCAGCATTCTGACGCAGATCCGAGGTCTCCGCGGCGAATCCCACCAGAACCTGGCTGTCTGCACGGCTCCTGCCCAACTCGGCGAGGATGTCGACGGTCGGCTCCAGGAGGATCTCCGGCGGTCCTGCGTCCTTCTTGATCTTGTCCGTCGCCACCGTGGCCGGCCGGAAGTCCGCCACTGCTGCGGCCATGATGATCACGTCGGCTCCGGCGGCACGGGCCCCCACGGCCTCAGCCATCTCAGCGGCCGTCTCGACTGCCACGACGTCGAGGCCCGGCGCCCCAGCCAGCCCGTCAGGGCGGGTGGTCACGCAGTGCACCACGGCCCCGCGCGATGCAGCCTCCAGAGCAATGGCGTGTCCCTGCCGGCCCGAGGAGCGGTTGCCAATGAAGCGCACCGGACAGATCGGCTCGCGGGTTCCGCCCGCTGTGACCAGCACCGTGAGGCCGGCCAGGTCTCCGCCGTCGGTGCCACGCGTCGCTCCGAGTATCAGCTCTGCGGCGGCCACCACTTCTGACGGGTCGGCCATTCGTCCCGCTCCATGGTCGCCACCGGCGAGGCGCCCGTCCACGGGGCCGACGATCGTCACCCCACGTCCGGCCAGCACCTCTACGTTCTCCTGCACAGCCGGCTGCTCCCACATCTCGGTGTGCATTGCCGGACACACGATGACCGGCGCACGCGTCGCCAGCAGGGTGGCCGTGAGGAGGTCTCCCGAGCGCCCCATCCGGTAGTCGGCGAGCAGGCGTGCAGTCGCCGGACACACGATGACCAGGTCCGCTCCCTGTCCCAGCCGGGTATGGGGGATCGGATGGGGTTCGTCCCACAACGATGTCTGGACGGGTTCGGATGCAAGGGCATCAAACGTAGCCCGGCCAATGAATCGCATGGCTCCGCCGGTCAGGACAGGTGCCACGTGGGCGCCGGCGTCAACCAGCCGACGACAGACCTCGACGGCCTTGTAGGCAGCGATTCCCCCGGTCACACCGAGGACTATGCGACGTCCGGCAAGAGGTCCCATGGTAAACGCCCGTGGGCGAGAGGTCAGGCGCCCTCTTCGCCTTCGACCTGGGCCTCGCCGGAGGGCAGGTCATCGCCAGCCTGTTCGGCCAGGTCCGCATCGATGGCGTCGAGCAGAGCATCCACTTCCTCGACCTCCTCCGGAGGCTCGACCGGCTGGATCTTGCCAGCGGCCAGCTCCTCGAAGGCGATCGAGAGCGGCTTGCGGGACGTCGAGGTCACCTGCGGCGGGATCGCTGAGCCGAGGCCCTCGCCCAACTGGCCGAAGTAGGAGTTGATCTGGCGTGAACGCTTGGCGCTCACCGTCACCAGACGGAACTTGGAATCTGCGGTCTCGAGGAGGCCCTCGATCGCCGGATTTACCAGACTCTCGTTGCGGTTCACTTGGATCCCCTGCGTTCCTCCGGGTGCCGGTTCCTGCGACCGCCACCCCCGTCCTGAAGCCCATTAAAGCTACTCAGATAACGGTCCAACGCGGATCTCAACGCTACCAGCGGGACACCTGTAACCCTCGAGCACCGCAGTCGTCCCACAGGTCCCGGATGGCTGGCCGGGTCCCGAGTCGATTCACGGGTCCTCATGGAGTGGTCCGGGAACCGGTCCGTGGCCGCCGGTCAGCCGTTGGAGGCCCGGTGATCGCGGATCAGCCCTGCGACCAGGTCCACGGTCGCTTCCAGATCGTCGTTCAGCACCCGCCTGTAGCCCAGGTCGTCCGCCTCCAGGCGTTCCCGGGCAGCCTCGGCCACACGGGCGTCGGCACGCTCAGCGTCATCGCCACGACCCAGGAGCCGACTCCTCAACTCGACGTCGTCAGGGGCATCCACGAACAGGAAGAGTGCGCCGGGCAAGCGGTCGCGCACCTGTCTCCCACCTGCCACGTCGATCTCCAACAGCAGGTCCCGACCTTCGTCCGGGTCAGGCGTGGGCGTGCCGTACATGAAGCCGAGGAACTCGTTCCACTCCACGAAACCGCCATCGCTCCTGCGGGCCTCGAAGGCGGCGCGGTCCACGAAGGAGTAGGCGTCCGCGTCGTCGTCCACGCGCCGCGGCCTTGTGGTCCACGACCGGCTCAGCACCAGGCCTTCGTCACGTTTCACGAGCGCCCTGGCAATGGTGCCCTTTCCGGCGCCCCCCGGGCCGGAGAGAACTATGACCACGGCCGACCGATGTCGGATTGCGTCGCCCACCGGCGCCACTCCGGACGGGCGGTCGGGTTCAGCCGAACCTTGCAAGCAGCTCGGCCCGCTGCTGGCTGCCGAGGCCACGCAGCCGGCGGCTGTCGCTGATGCCGACCTCTTCCATCGTCCGCCGGGCCTTCACCTTGCCCAGCTTGGGCAGTGATTCCAGCACGGAAAGCACCTTCATCTTGGACACGATCACCTCGGCATCGGCACGCCCCAGTAGTTCCGAGAGGCTGATCGAACCCATCTTGAGAAGGTTCTTGATCTCGGCCCGCACCCGGCGAGCCTCAGCCGCCTTGACCAGGGCGGCCCGTCGTTGTTCGTCCGTGAGTTGAGGTAGTCCTGCCATGCGCCGGACCCTAGTAGGGGCCAGGGCTCCGGGTGTGATGGGCGCAGCGGTCCTCAGGCCACCAGGTGGTCGACCATGGCCACCGCCGCCGCCACCGGATCCTCCGCTGCGGTAACCGCCCGGCCCACCACGAGGAGGTCGGCTCCTGCAGCCAGTGCCTCACGGGGCGAAGCCACCCGGGCCTGATCGTGTGCTGCACCACCGGGCATACGGATCCCGGGCACCACCCTTACCAGTCGACCAGACCACGGGTCGGTGGCGGGCAGGTCCGGGGCGGCACAGACGATCCCCTCGCATCCGCTGGCCACAGCGAGATCGCACCGGTCCTTCAGTACGCCGCCGTCAGCGACGTCGTCGCTGGTCAGGACAGTTACCCCCAGGGCGCCCGGCACCGCCACACCGGCGGCGGCTGCTCCGGCGGCCAGACCATCGACGGCGGCCCGCAACATCGGACCGCCCCCGGAAGTGTGCACGGTCACCCACCGGGCGCCGAGGGCGCCGAGCACCCGGGCCGCACTACCCACCGTGTTGGGGATGTCGTGCAGCTTCAGGTCGCAGAAGACGTCGAACCCCTCCTCCACGAAGGAGGTGACCGCCTCCGGGCCGGCCGCTGAGAACAACTCCAGGCCGACCTTGACAGTTGAGAACCATGGAGCCAGGAGCCGGGCCGTCCTCCGGGCGACCACGAGGTCATCCACGTCGAGCACCAGGCAGAGCCGACGCCGGACCTCCTCGGGCACCTCACCGTCAGCCACGGATCCCTCCGCCCATCGCACCCTGCGGCTGCGTCACCTCAGTCATGTGCAGCACCGATCAGCTCGCTTAGGTGGGCAACGCCGTGATCGTCGCACCAGCGACCCAGGTCGCGCAGGATCAGAGCGGGTGCCGCCGGGTCGGCGAACGTGGCGGTCCCCACCTGGAAGGCCGACGCTCCCGCCATGAGGAACTCCACGGCGTCGACGGCGCTGGCCACCCCACCGACACCGATGATGGGCACGTCCGGAAGGGCCTCGTGGGTGTCAAAGACCGCCCTCACCGCCACCGGTCGTATCGCCGGTCCGCTGAGGCCACCGCGGCCCGCACCGAGGAGGGGCCGTCGGGCCTCCGTGTCAATCACCATCCCGAGCACCGTGTTGGCAACGGTCACGGCCTCGGCGCCTGCCGCCACGGCGGCTGCCGCCACGTCGGGCAGGTCGGGAGTGTTCGGGCTGAGCTTCGCCCAGAGAGGCCTTCCGGCGGCGGCTGCTGCCGCCACGACCTCTGCCGTGGCCGTCGTGGAGTGTGCGAACAACGCCCGCCGGTCCTCGAGGTTGGGACACGAGGCGTTCACCTCGACGGCCACCACCTCCTTCGGCGCACCGGCCAGCAGCTCCGCGGCCCGTGCGAACTCCTCGACGGTGCGACCCCAGATGCTGGCTACGACCCGGGCACCCGTGGCGAGCAGGTCAGGCAGGTCATGCTCGAGCCATGCCTCCACACCCGGCCCCTGCAGCCCGACGCTGTTGAGCATCCCAGCAGGGGTGGCATGCACCCGCGGTGCGGGATTTCCATCCCACGGCTCCGCATGGAGCGATTTGACCACCACCGCGCCCAGTAGCGCCGGGTCGAGGTGGTCTGCCAGCTCGTGCCCGTGACCGGCCGTTCCGGACGCCGTCATGACCGGGTTGGGAAGCACCAGCGAACCGAGCCGCGTCGTGAGGTCCACGTCCGGGCTGCGTTGTCTCACAGCGGGCCATCGGCCGGAGCGGCCACTATGCCCTTGTGGTACTCCTGCAGGGTCCGTACAGCCAGCGGGAACCTGCGCCAGTCGGCCAGACCGCGGGCTGCGGCCAGGGCGGCGTTGGCTGTGGTGAGTAGCGGGATCCCCACGGCGCCGGCGGCGGCACGGATGTGTTCGCCATCGGAACGCGGACCGCGGCCACGCGGGCTGTTCACCACCATCTGGACCGATCCCGATCGGATCAGTTCCACTGCGTCGACCCCGTCCTCGCCCAACTTGGCAACCACGGTCGTCACGGGCACGCCGTTGGCCACGAGGTGCTCTGCGGTGCCGCTGGTGGCGGCAACCTCCAGGCCCAGGTCCACCAAGCCGCGGGCGGCCTCCAGGCCAACAGCCTTGTCCCTGTCGGCCAGGGACATGAACACCGTCCCGGAGTCCGGCAGGGCCCCACCGGCCGCTATCTGGGACTTCGTGAACGCCAGCCCGGTGGTCAGGTCGATGCCCATGACCTCACCCGTGGAGCGCATCTCGGGGCCGAGCAGCGGATCGGCCTCGGGGAACCGGTCGAACGGCAGCACGGCCTCCTTGACGGCAACGTGGTCTCCCACGACCCGTTCGCACAGGAGCCCCTCGATGCGCAGCTCGTCCAGGGTGGCTCCCATCATCACCCGGCTGGCCACCTTGGCCAGCGGAACGCCGGTGGCCTTCGCCACGAACGGCACCGTCCTGGAGGCACGGGGGTTCGCCTCGATCACGTAGACCTCATCGTCCTTGACCGCGTACTGGACGTTGATCGGTCCACGTACGTCCAGGGCCTCGGCAATGGACCGGGTGTGCTGTTCGATCCGTTCAACCACGGCCGCCGAGAGGTGCGGTGGAGGGATGACGCAGGCGCTGTCGCCACTGTGCACCCCGGCCTCCTCGACATGCTCCATGACCGCGCCGATGACGACCATGCCCAGATGGTCCCTGATGGCGTCGACGTCCACCTCTGTGGCGTCCTCAAGGAACCTGTCCACCAGGACGGGACGCTCCACGCTGAGGCCCCCCTCGATCCCGAGGCTTCCGAAGCCGCTCAACTCCGCCATGGCCCGGGAAAGCTGGGCGTCGTCGTAGACGATCTCCATGCCCCGGCCCCCCAGCACGTACGAGGGGCGCACCAGCACGGGGTAGCCGACCTCATCGGCAACGGCCAGTGCCCCGGCCGTGTCAACGGCGGTGCCGCCCGGAGGCTGCGGAATGCCCAGCTCGGAACACAGGACGCTCCACTGTTCACGGTCCTCGGCCCTGTCGATCGATTCGGGGCTGGTCCCGGCAATCAGCTCCGGTGGCAGCGTGGAGGCCAGCTTCAGCGGCGTCTGCCCACCCAGTGAGACGATCACGGCGATCGGTTGTTCGGCGTCGACCACGTTGGCCACGTCCTCGGCGGTCAACGGCTCGAAGTAGAGGCGGTCGCTGGTGTCGTAGTCGGTGGACACCGTTTCCGGGTTGCAGTTCACCATGATCGTCTCATAGCCGGCATCGCGCAGTGCGAAGCTGGCGTGCACACAGCAGTAGTCGAACTCGAGTCCCTGGCCGATCCGGTTGGGACCCGATCCCAGGATCATCACCTTGGGGCGGTCCGACGGCCGGACCTCGTCCTCGTCCTCCCAGGTCGAGTAGTGGTACGGCGTCTCGGCGGCGAACTCTGCAGCACAGGTATCGACCGTCTTGTAGGTGGGCCGCACCCCGGCGGCCTCACGGGCCGTGCGCACCTCGTCGGCTCCCCTACCCCAGAGATGGGCCAGCTGGGCATCGGCGAAGCCGAGGCGCTTGGCCCGCTTCCAGCTGTTGCGGTCCATGGCGTCCATCCCGAGGTCCTCCAGGTGGAGGCGTTCCTCGCTGATGGACAGGATCTGGTCCAGGAACCACGGATCCACCTTCGTGGCGGAGTGCACCACCTCGAGCGGTACGCCCCGTCGGAGCAGCGTCTCGAGCTGGGTGATGCGTCCCGGGGTGGCGACCGCTGCGGCGGCCAGCAGGTCATCGTCGCCCAACTCGTCCAGGGCCGCCTCGGCCGGGTCGCAGTTCAGGCCCAGGCGCCCGTTCTCCAGCGAGCGCATGCCCTTCTGCAGTGACTCCGGGAAGGTCCGCCCAATCGCCATGACCTCGCCCACGGACTGCATGGAGGTACCCAGTACGCCTGAGGTTCCCGGGAACTTCTCGAACGCCCAGCGTGGGATCTTCGTGACCACGTAGTCGATGGTCGGCTCGAAGGCCGCAGGGGTCTTCCTGGTGATGTCGTTGGGGATCTCGTCGAGCGTGTAGCCGACCGCCAGCTTGGCGGCGATCTTGGCGATTGGAAAGCCCGTGGCCTTGGACGCCAGGGCGGAGGAGCGACTCACGCGGGGGTTCATCTCGATGATGACCTGCTCGCCGGTGGCGGGATTCACCGCGAACTGGACGTTGGAACCGCCGGTCTCCACCCCGACCCGCCGCAGGCAGGCGAACGAGGCGTCGCGCATCTGCTGGTACTCCACGTCCGACAGCGTCTGTGCCGGGGCCACGGTTATCGAGTCGCCCGTGTGGACCCCCATGGGATCCAGGTTCTCGATCGAGCAGATGACCACGCAGTTGTCGGCGCGGTCCCGCATGACCTCCAGCTCGAACTCCTTCCAGCCGGCGATCGACTTCTCGATGAGGATCTCCGAGATCGGGCTGGCCTCGATTCCCTCTGATGCCGCCCGTTCGAACTCCTCCGGGGTGGTGGCCATGCCTGTGCCCTTCCCACCCAGGATGTAGGCGGGGCGTATGACCACGGGAAGGCCGATCGACTCAACGACCGAACGTGCCTCGACCATCGTGTGTGCAATGCCCGAGTCCGGCACGCTCAGGCCGATCTCGATCATGGCCTCCTTGAAGCGGCCACGGTCCTCGGCCGTGGCTATCGCCTCTGCGTCGGCTCCAATGAGCTCCACGCCGTACTCCTCGAGCACCCCGGCCTCCACCAGCTCCATGGCGAGGTTCAGGGCCGTCTGGCCACCGACTGTGGGCAGCAGGGCATCGGGCCGCTCCCTGGCGATGATGGCCTCCAGCACGTCGAGCCGGAGGGGCTCCACGTAGGTGGCGTCGGCGAAGTCGGGGTCGGTCATGATCGTCGCCGGGTTGGAGTTGACCAGGATCACCCGGTAGCCCTCCTCCCTCAGGACCCGGCAGGCCTGGGTGCCCGAGTAGTCGAACTCGCAGGCCTGGCCAATCACAATGGGGCCGGAGCCGATCAGCAGGACACTGCTGATGTCGTCGCGGCGGGGCATCAGCCACGTCCTTTCGCAGGACCGACGACCGAGGCCATCAGGTCCTCGAACTCTGCGAACAGGTAGCGGCTGTCATGTGGGCCGGGGCCGGCCTCGGGGTGGTACTGCACGCTGAAGGCCGGGACGTCACTGCAGCGGATCCCTTCGACGGTCTGGTCATTCAGGTTCACATGCGTGAGCTGTGCCGACGGGATCGAGCCGTCCGCGACGCAGTAGTTGTGGTTCTGGCTGGTGATCTCCACCCTGCCGGTGGCCAGGTTGCGGACCGGATGGTTCCCGCCGTGGTGGCCGAACGGCAGCTTGAACGTCTCGGCTCCCAGGGCCCCGGCCAGAAGTTGGTGACCCAGGCAGATGCCGAAGATCGGAACCTCTCCCAGCAGGGCCGCTATGGAGCTCCGGATGCCTGTCAATGGCCCCGGATCACCGGGACCGTTGGAGAGGAACACGCCGTCGGGCTGCATTGCCAGCACGTCATCGGCTGACGTGTGTGCCGGCACCACGGTGACCTCGCCCAGACCGGAGAGGTGCACCAGGATCGTCGCCTTGATGCCGAAGTCGTAGGCCACGATCCGTCGGGAGCCGCCCGTCGACGAGACGACCGTCGGGGCGCCACATGTCACCTCGGCGACCATGTCCATCCCGTCGGTACCCGGCTCGGCGGCAGCCGCCGCAGCGAGGGTTGAGGCATCGGCCGTTCCGAAGGCCCCCGGCATGGCACCGGCGTCGCGCAGGTGCCTGGTCAGACGCCGGGTGTCGATGCCGGCAATGCCCGGCACGCCGTTCGCCCTCAGCAGGCCATCCAGGTCGTCCGATGACCGCCAGCTGCTGCGCCTCCTGGCGAGGTCACGCACCACGATGCCTCGGCAGAAGGGGCGTCGACTCTCGTGGTCGTTCCGACTCACGCCGTAGTTGCCGATGTGGGCCACGGTGAAGGTGATGATCTGGCCCGCGTATGAGGGGTCGGTTATGACCTCCTGGTAGCCCGAGAGGACGGTATTGAAGACCACCTCACCGGTGGCCACCCCGCCGGCGGGTTCGGCTCCGATGGCTTCGCCCTCGAATACCTCTCCATCGGCCAGGACGAGGGCGGCTTCGATGATGCGCTGTCGGGTCACAGAAGGGCCTCGCCGTCCACCACAACCGGCACGCCTGCCCGGATCGTGTGGCGGACGCGACCCCGCAGGGTCCGACCCTCGTACGGGGTGTTGGAGCTGAGGCTCGCCATGGCCGCACCCGAGACCGTCCAGGTCTCATCGGGGTCCAACACGCAGAGGTTCGCCGGGGCGCCGGGTACCAGAGGGGCGCCATGACGGTCCGCCACGCCCGCTATGGCCGCAGGACGCCACGACAGCAGCGCCAGCACCTCCGGCAGGTCCAGCCCGGATTCGCCGAGGGCGAGGGCGAAGGCGGTCTCGAGGCCGAGCATCCCCGGGGGAGCCTGGTCGAAGGGAAGTTCCTTCATGTGTGGAGCGTGCGGGGCGTGGTCCGTGGCGATCGCGTCGATCGTCCCATCGGCCAGGCCTTCGCGGATCGCCCGTACGTCGACATCGGTCCGCAATGGAGGATGGACCTTGAACACCGGGTCGTATGAGGCGCAGGCCGCATCGGTGAGGGTGAAGTGGTGGGTGGTGGCCTCGGCGGTGACAGGCAGGCCCGCCGCCTTGGCTCCCCTCACCATGGCCACCGAGCTGGCCGTCGAGAGGTGCTGGAAGTGCAGGTGGGCGCCGGTCATACGGACAAGGGCGATGTCGCGCATGACCATGAGCTCTTCGGCCTCGGCCGGCTGGCCGGGGATTCCGAGGCGCGAGGACCACTCTCCCTCGTGCATGTGGCCGCCGGCCGACAGCGCCGAGACCTCGCAGTGCTGGGCCAGCACCACCGGTCGACCCAGTCGCCTTCCGAGGCCCGTCGAGTACTCCATGATCCGACGCATCAGGCGCGGGTCCTGGAGCCCGGTTCCATCGTCGGTGAAGATCCCAACCCCGGCATCCACCAACTCGCCCATGGGCGCCATGTCGACGCCGTCACGACCCATCGTCATGGCCGCCGTCGGGATGATCTCGCAGGTGGAGCGTCCACCCAGCGCCCGCACCTGTTCAACGACGGCCACGCAGTCGGTGGTCGGATCGGTGTTGGGCATGGCGACGAGGGCCGTGTACCCGCCCAGGGATCCGCCCCTGGCACCTGTCTGGATCGTCTCGGCCTCCTCGAGTCCCGGCTCCCGGAGATGGGCATGCAGGTCCACGAATCCCGGCGAGATCACGCATCCGCTGGCGTCGAGGTTCACGTCGCCGCTGAGACCGGTGCCGACCGCTGCGATGCGGCCGTCCTCTCCCAGCTCGACGTCGAGGGTCCGCTCACCCTCACTGTCGATTATCCGTCCGCCTCTCAGGACCACGCTCATCGGTCACCCTCCACGCTGTCACCGGCGTCCACCGCTCCGAGTTGGCGGCCCGAACCGAGAAGGAGGAACAGGACGGCCATCCGGACCGACACCCCGTTCACAACCTGGTCCAGGATCACCGACCGCTGGTCGCTGGCCGCCTCCGCTGAGATCTCCACCCCACGGTTGGTCGGTCCCGGATGTAGCACCAGCGCATCGCTCCTCATCCGGGCGACCCTGCTGGCCGTCAGGCAGAAGTCGCTGGCGTACTCGCGGAGCGACGGGATGAGGCCCTCGGTGATGCGTTCGCTCTGGATGCGCAGCAGGTAGAGGGCGTCGATGTCGCCGAGGATGGGATCCAGCTCGTGGGCAACGGTCACCGGCCAGCCGAGGATCGACGGCGGCAGAAGGGTCGCCGGGGCGACCAGCACGACCTCGGCCCCCAGGGCGGTGAAGGCCAGGACGTTGGACCTGGCGACCCTCGAGTTGCGGATGTCGCCGACGATGGCGATACGCATCCCGTCCAGGGATCCGCGTCGTTCACGCACCGTGTAGCAGTCCAGGAGTGCCTGGGTCGGATGCTCGTGACAGCCATCCCCGGCGTTGACCACCGACAGGTCGGTCCATCCGGCAACCCGGTGGGCGGTCCCCGCCATCGAATGGCGGACCACCAGCAGGTCTGCTCCGTAGGAGGCGACCACCTCGACGGTGTCACGGATGCTCTCTCCCTTACTGAGCGAGGAGGTCCCTGCGCTGAACGAGACCGTGTCCGCCGAGAGGCGTCTCGCCGCCGCCTCGAACGACATACGGGTCCGGGTGGAACCCTCGAAGAACACCGTTGCCACCGTCCGACCACGCAGTGCCGGGACCTTGGGAATGGGGCGGCGTCCGATCTCGGCGAACGTGTCGGTCAGGTCCAGGATCTCCTCGATGTCGGACCGGTCCATGCCGTCGATGCCAAGCAGATGCCCTCCCCCGCCGCCGTCCGTCCGGCGGCCGGTGGCGGCGCTCACTTCTGCATCACCCCGAGGTCGACGCCGGTGGCGTGCACGTCCACCACCTCGTCACGACGAGTCGGCAGGTTCTTGCCCACGTAGTCGGGACGGATCGGCAACTCCCTGTGGCCGCGGTCGACCATCACCGCCAACTGGATGGAGCGGGGCCGACCGAAGTCGCAGAGGGCGTCCAGCGCTGCCCGGATGGTCCGGCCGGTGAACAGCACGTCGTCGACCAGCACGACGATCCTCCCGTCCAGGTCCGTGGTCAGGTCGGTGACGGCTTCGGGCACGACGGGACGCAGGCCAATGTCGTCGCGGTGCAGCGCCACGTCGAGGGTTCCGACCGGCGGATGGATGCCCTCGATCTCGGCAAGGGTCTCGGCGAGCCGCTCAGCGACCGGCACCCCGCCGGTCTGCAGTCCCACCACCACCAGGTCTTCCACCCCGTGGTTCCGCTCAATCACCTCGTGGGCCATGCGACGAATCGCCCTACCCATGTCAGCGGTGGTCATGATTCGCGCGTGGGACACGAAGACGCCCCCGAACGGGGGCGTCTGACGTCGTTCTCGCTGGGCCATCGGCCTCGTCTCCTCGATCCGTCCGGGCCTCACAGAGCCCGCTTCACGGTCGAAGGGAAAGCCTACACGCGTCTGGCCGATCCGATCACAGCGCCGGTTGCGGCGACCGCAGCCATCACCAGGCGGCCATCGTCGCGACGACCCACCTCCTGATAGCCGGCAGCCATCGCAACGGCCAGAGAGCCCGGGTTGGCCGGTTCAACCTCGGCCACGAGGATCTTCAGGCCCAGTTGCGGTCCGAGGGCCCAGGTCGTCAGGAGGCGGACAATCTCGGTGGCTATGCCCCGGCGACGGTGCGGCTCCGCTATCCACCAGCCGATCATGGCGGCGCCACGCTCCGGGTCGAAGGCCGACAGCCCGACCTCGCCCAGCACATCGGCACCGGCCTGGCCCTTCGCGGCGGACCCGTTGCCGGACCTCCCCATCGGATCGGCGCCCAGCCCTCCGGCCAGGTCGTCAACGGGCTCCACGGCCACCAGGTCCAACGCCTGGCCCGCATGCCTCCGGTCGGCTTCGCCTGCGATCCATGCGGCGGCGGCACTCAGGTCGCCGGGTTCGGGCACGGGCAGCCAGCGTCGCATCTCGGGGTCGGACCAGGCCACCGCCAGGGACGCGGCGTCGCCCGACTCCCATGGCCGCAGAACGAACCGCGTCCCGGCCAGCATCGGCTCGGGCAGCGGCAGGCGCATCACGCCGGGTCGGCCTCCGAAGGTCGGACCTCTTCGGCTATCCCTGACACCACGCCGTTGACGAATCGGGCTGACCGCTCCGTCGAGTAGTCGCCGGCCAGCTCCACCACCTCGGCCAGCACCGCCGACGTCGGGACATCGCTCCGGTACGAAAGCTCGTAGACCGCGAGGCGCAGCAGCGCCCGGTCGACCGCAGGCATACGGTCAGTCCGCCAACCCTCGGCGAACCTGTCTATGAGGACGTCGACCTCATCAATCACACCGGCAAGGCCTTCGACGAGGTCCACGGCGTAGTCACCGGGAGCCACGGTCTGGTCCGCCAGCACCTCCAGCAGGCTCACATCGCGGGACTCCGCCGCATAGAGGATGGCGAGCGCCGATTCGCGCGCTTCGCGCCTCGAGCCGATCGGATCCACTGGCCGTGCCATGGAAAGTCGCCTCAGGCCCGGCTGAGGTACTCGCCGGAGCGCGTATCCACCTTGATCCGCTCAGCGTTCTCGATGAACAGCGGAACCTGGAGGACAAGGCCGGTCTCCAACGTGGCCGGCTTGCGTGCACCGGAGACCCGGTCGCCCTGCAATCCCGGTTCCGTCTCGGTGATCAGCAGCTCGACGGAGGCGGGAAGCTCCACGCCGATCACCTCGTCGCCGTACATGAGGATCATGGTCGTGCCCTGCTCGACCATGTAGTTGGTGGCATCACCCAACGTCGTCGGCGTGACCTGGATCTGGTCGTACGTCTGGTCGTCCATCAGGACGTAGTCGGCGCCGTCCCTGTACACGAACTGCATGGAGCGCTTGTCGATAATGGCCCGCTCGACCTTCTCGCCAGCACGGAAGGTCTTGTCCACGACCGACCCGGTGCGCACGTTTCGCAGCGTGGTCCTCACGAAAGCGTGGCCCTTGCCGGGCTTGACGTGCTGGAAGTCGACCACCTGGACGAGGTCGCGGTCCAGTTCGAGGGTCATCCCGTTCTTCAGGTCATTGGTTGTGATGGTGGGCATCTCGACTCCGGCGGGGTTCGGCTCGTAAAACTCGGTTGTGGTGGCAGGCCGTCAGGACCATGGTCCGCCAGCTCACAGTTCCTTCGGTGACAGGGTGAGTCGACGGTGGCCGTCAGCGGTGACGAGCACGGTGTCCTCCCAACGGACACCGCCGAAACCACCGAGATAGGCCCCCGGTTCCACGGTGACAACCTGACCGGCCAGCAGGGTACCAGTGGAGGTGGACGAGACAGCCGGCCCCTCGTGTATGTCCAGGCCCACGCCGTGGCCCGTGCCGTGGGAGAAGGCATCGCCCAGGCCCGCAGCCTCCAGCGACGACCGGCATGCGGTATCCACCTCGGCGATCGGCACGCCATCTGCGACCACCGCCAACCCCGCCAACTGGGCATCCAGGACCGCTCCCAGGAGATCGGCGGCCCTACCGGTACGGGTGCCGCCTATACGCAGCGAACGGGTCATGTCGGACCGGTAGCCGTCGACCATCGCACCGAAGTCGCAGACCACCAGATCACCATCGAGCATGGGCCTGGTTCCCGGACGGGCATGCGGTCTGGCGCTGTTGGGGCCGGCGGCCACGATCGTCTCGAATGCCCGGTCCGAGGCTCCGCCGGACCGCACGGCGTGGTCCAGCGCCATGGCGATCTCCTCCTCCACGGCGCCATCCTGGATCGACGGCAGGACCTCGGCGAGTGCCCTGTCGGCAATCGCTGCCGCAGCGGCGATGCGATCCACCTCGCCCTCGTCCTTCAGCTCGCGGAGGCCCTCCACGAGACCATCCGTGGCCAGGGGCGTAGAGGGCAGGAGCTCAGCCAGACGACGCTGCTCCGCCCATGTGATCGACCCGGCCTCCAGCCCCACCCTGCTGCATCCGCCAGCCAGGGTCGCGATCGGCGACCTGTCGCCGCCACCCACCACGACGACGTCCACCACCGCTCCGGCAGCGCCGGTCTGGTCGGGCGCCTGGTCCCGGTAGCGGCCATCGGTGACGAGGACCGCCCGGTCGACGTCGACCCAGAGGCTTCCGGCAGAACCGGTGAAGCCGGTCAGGTAACGGATGTTGGTGCTGGAGGTGACCAGCAGCGAATCCACCCCCGCCGCATCCAGCAGGCCCCTCAACGAGTCCAGGCGCTCCCCCACCAGCAGGGGGGCCAACCCGGCCGGCGAACCGGCGCTCACGCTTCGAGGAGGTCGGCAACGGCCTCGACCGCCATCGGGTAGCCGGCCCCGCCGAAACCGGCGATCGTCCCCGAAGCCACCGGTGCGACCACCGAGGTGTGACGCCACGGCTCGCGGGCCGCCGGGTTCGAGAGGTGCAGCTCCACCACCGGGCCCTCAAAGGCCGCCAGCGCATCGTGGATTGCCCACGCGTAGTGGGTGAACGCCCCGGGGTTCACCACGATGCCGGCACACCGACCCCGCGCTGCGTGGATTGCGTCCACCAGCACACCCTCGTGGTTGGACTGGACGTGCTCGAGCGTCAGGCCCCGGGCACTGGCCGCCACACGGGCTGACTCCACGTGGTCGTCCAGGGACTGCGTGCCGTAGACGTCGGGCTGGCGCTCCCCCAGCAGGTTCAGGTTCGGGCCCGACAGGAGCAGCAGTAGTTGATCACTCATGGTCGACATCCTTCCACGGCGCCCGACGCGCGCAATTGCGCCACAGCGGTCATCGGACCGCCCCGATCGTGGAGCGCACGACACCAGCGTCGACGCCCGACACCACCTCGACACCGTCGGGGCCGTCCAGCACGAACGTGAGGCCGTCGATGGCCTTCTTGTCGCGCCCCATGGCGGCCATCAATTCGTCGGGGTCGGCTCCCGCCGGGAGCGAACCCGAGAGGCCGTAGCCGTCCACGACCCTGCGGTGCTCGGCCACGCGTTCATCGTCGATGCGGCCGAGCGAGCGCGCCAGCTCGGCTGCGTACACGAGGCCGATGGCGACGGCTTCGCCGTGGCGCAGGTCGTAGCGTCCGGTGGTCTCCAGGGCATGTCCGAGCGTGTGTCCGTAGTTCAGGACCGCACGTCGGCCGGCTTCGCGTTCGTCGGCGGCGACCACCTCGGCCTTGATCTGGACGCACCGGGCAACCCGCTGCTCCAGCGTGAGACCGGGCCCGTCGTCGGCCGCCGTGCCACCACCGCCCAGGTCGCCTCCACCAAGGTCGTCTCCCCCCAGGAAGTGGTACTTGGCCATCTCACCGAGGCCACAGGCCATCTCGCGCTCGGGCAGCGTCTCAAGGACCGTCGTATCGCAGAGCACCGCCGCCGGCTGCCAGAACGCTCCGACCAGGTTCTTGCCCTCCGGGAGATTCACCCCGGTCTTGCCGCCTATGGCCGCGTCGATCTGGGCCAGCAGCGTGGTCGCCACGTGCACCACCGGAAGGCCACGGTGGTAGGAGGCAGCGGCAAAGCCGGCCACGTCGGTGACGACACCGCCTCCGACGCCCACGACCACGTCGGCCCGTGTCAGGCCCCAGCCGGCGAACGCCGAGCAGAGCTCCTCCACCGTGGACAGGCTCTTGGCCATCTCGCCGTCACCGATCCGAAACACCCTGTGCTCGACCCCCGGATCCACCTCCACCGGAACCGACGCCTGGGTGACCACAGCCACCCGCCGGGCACCGGGCGGCACGACTGAAGCCAGTTCCCCGATGGCTCCCGGCCCGACCAGGACCGGATAGGAGCGGCCTCCGGGGAGCTCGACGGCCAGCCGGATCACCGCGGTACCCCGCCGGCGGTGGTGGCAGCATCCACGACCATGTCCGCCACCTCGTCGATGGTCAGGCCATCCGTGTCCAGCACCACGTCAGCCGCCGCCTCGTATGCCGGGCCCCGCTCGTCGGCCAGGCGCCTCAGGACCTCGAGGGGCTCACCGTCGGCCAGCAGGGGCCGACCGGTCGGATCCCCGACGCGTTCAGCAAGGGTCTCGGGCGTGGCCCTCAACCAGACGACGGTGGCCGACCTGGCCAGGACCTCCCGGTTGGTCCCAGCGGCCAGCACCCCGCCGCCCGTTGAGATGACCATCGGATCCTCGGCCTCCAACTGCACGGCAAGGGCCTCCTGCTCGTAGAGGCGAAACGCCGCCTCGCCTCCCTCGTGGAAGATCACACCTATGGAGCGGCCAGCCAACTGCGTCACAGCGCGGTCCAGGTCCATGTGTCTACGCCCCGAACGGGCCGCCACGGCGGCTCCCACGGATGTCTTGCCGACGCCCATGAGGCCCACCAGCGCCAGATGCCTGCGGGGTGCCATCCCGGGGGTCGATTCCATCCGGACAGGCTACTGACACCCGTCGCAGCGGCCGGGACGTTTTGCGTCGACGGAGCGTCAGGTGGTCAGGCCATGCCGACCAGGAGGGCCCCGAGGCACAGCCACGGTCCGAAGGCCAGCGGCTCCCGCCAACGCCGCCTGACCGCCGAGGTGAGCAGTGCGCCCACCGCCGAGACCAGGAGGGCCATGGCGATCAGGGCCACGATGTCGGTCCACCGCAGCGCCGATCGTCCGAGGAACCACCCCAACGGGACCGCCAGACGGACATCGCCTCCGCCCAGCGCGTCACCGGCCGCGAGGCGCACCGCCACGAGCAGCCCCCCGAAGGCTGCCGCACCGATGAACGACCAGATGATGGAGAGCACGGAACCAGACACGAGGCCTCCTACCAGCGAGAGGACCACAAGACCGGCCAGAAGGCGATTCACCATTGCAGTGGGCAGGCGGCGGGTACGGATGTCGGCAATCGCCAACGGGACCGTCCAGGCAACCAGCCAGGCCGGGGCAAGCCAGCCCGTCACGACATCGGCGACCAGAGCGTCCCTCACCAGGTCACCGGCCTGCCGGCCCGGGCGGGGTTCAGCGTCGAGCCAGCGCAGCGCGTGCAGCAGCGTCCATTGCCGCCACCGGCGCCTCCACACCCGTCCACAGGGTGAAGGCGTGCGCCGCCTGGTGAACGAGCATCGAGAGGCCGTTGTGGGCCTCGACTCCGCGGCCGCGTAGGGCCGCCAGCCACGCGGACTGCGCCGGGTGGTAGATCAGGTCGACGACCACTGCTCCGGCCGCCACCAGGTCCGGATCAACCGGATGCCCAGCCTCGGAACCTGCCATACCGAGTGAAGTGGCGTTCACCACGAGGTCCGCCCCGGCGACCGCCCCACCAACCGATGATGGCTCCAGAGCGTGGCCGGCCGCACCGGCCAGTTCGGCGACGCGCAGCGCACGTCCGGCGGTGCGGTTGGCAACGGCCACATCGGCGGCTCCAGCCAGGCCCAGGGCGTGCACGACAGCGCGTGCCGCTCCTCCCGCCCCGAGTACGACGCAGCGCAGGCCCGTCACGTCAAGACCCGAGTCATGCCGCAGGCCGTCAAGGAACCCGGCCCCATCGGTGTTGTGTCCAACCAGGCGATCGCCGTCAGGCACGATGCAGTTCACGGCGCCGAGAGCACGGGCACCGGCGGTGAGATCGTCAACGCCGGAAGCCACCGCCGCCTTATGGGGCATCGTGACGGACAGCCCGCCGATTCCCATTGCCCGCATCCCATCCAGGGCCCCGGAAGCCTGTCCCTCCGGCACCTCCATGGCCACACAGGTCCAGTCCAGGCCGGTCTCAGCGAATGCGGCGTTCATGAGGCACGGCGACAATGAGTGGCGAACCGGGTCGCCGATCACAGCAGCGAGACGCGTCTCGCCGCTGACCGGAGACCGACCGTTGTCGTTCAGTTCATCCACAACCCAGATCCTTCTGCACGCAGACCCTCCTGGCCACCTCGAATTCGGCGGCGTCGAGAGCGAACGTGTGGGCTCCCATGACGCCACCCTCGTCGGTTCGTACGTAATACATCCACGCGCCCGCCTCCGGCGCCACCGCCGCCTCCAGCGAAGCCCTGCCCGGTGCAGCTATCGGCGTCGGGGGAAGCCCGACGATCACCCGGGTGTTCCACAGCGACACGGCGCCCAGGTCCACCTTCTCAAGCGGCTCACCTGCCGTCTTGCCGACCGCGTACCGGGTGGAGGCATCAATGCCCAGGCGCCATCCGTCAGCCAGGCGGTTGTGGATGACACGGCTGATCCGCGGCCGGTCCACCTCCAGCAGGGCCTCCTCCTCGATCAGCGAGGCCACCACTACGGCCTCGTATGGCGTCAGCCCGAGCGCTGCAGCGCGCTCCACCAGGTCAAGGTCGTCAACCACCTTCAGGAACTGCCGGTGCATACGCAGCAGCAGGCCCAGCTCGTCACCGACGGTCGCCTCGTCCAACTGGTAGGTGTCGGGGAACAACAACCCCTCCAGCAGGCGGAACGGAAGGTCCACCGGGTAGTGCTCCCACGCCAGGCGGTCGCTGATGAGGGCGGCCCTGAGCTCCTGCTCCTCGAAGAACGGCATGTCGCGCAGTAGCCGGGCGACCATCTGGTCGATGGTCAGGCCCTCCGGAACGGTCACCCTTATGACCTCCTCGGGCAAAGGGCCTAGGTCCAGCACCGAGACAGCCGCCGAGAACGAGAGATGCTCACGAAGCTCGTAGTCACCTGCCTGGAAGGAGTAGTCGATGTCCGGATCACAGTCGATCAGCCACCGGATCGCCTTCGGACAGCGCAACCACTGGCGGAACATCGCCGGATTGTCTATTACATCGACGTCGCCCAGGGCGGCGACCACATCGTTGGTGGTCCACCCCTCCACGATGACGAACTCCACGTCGGCACCCGGTAGGCCCAGCGGCGTCACCTGGTCGCTGACCCAGTCCATGAACAGCCGGTAGCCGACCAGCAGGCTGAACAGCACGATGACCAGGACGATCCCCCACCGCGGCAACGGGCCCAGGGAGGGCCGGTGGCGGACCCATCGAACATCCGGCCGGACCCCGCTGTCGGTCACCCGTCCTCCGCTTCCGGTACGTCCGCCCTGCCACGCCGACCGTCCAGCCATGCCTGGAGCATCACCGCAGCGGCCACCATGTCGACGAGCTGTCGACGTCTGGGGCCAGTGAGATCGAGTTCGATGAGGGACCGCTGCGCGGTGACCGTGGTCAGGCGCTCATCGTAGGTCTCGACCGGAACTGCCAGGTGGGCAGCCAGCACCTCGGCCTCCGCTCCCATCTTCCGGGCCATGGGGCCGACCGAACCGTCCAGGGAGTACGGAATCCCGACGACGACCACGTCGGCCTCCCACTCGTCGACCAGGGCGGCTATGCGGCGGTGGTCGCCGCGTTGGTCGCCGCTGCGCTGCAGTACCTCGATCGGCGTGGCCACCAGGCCATCACTGTCGCTGACCGCCACGCCGACGCGCTTCGAACCGAGGTCGAGGCCAAGAGCCCTCACAGTTCGATCAGCCGGCGTGGGCTGCGGCCCGTGCCTGCTCCAGGGCGTCGGTCAGGTTCTCGGGCGCCTTGCCACCGACGAGCGTCAGCTCGGGGTTGGGGCGCCCTCCCCCACCGATGGTCCGTGCCGCCTCGGCGACGATGACTCCGGCATCCAGGCCGCTGTCGCCCGAAACCGCTGCGACCAGGATCGCCCCGCCACCCTCCGGTGCCGTTCCAAGCACCGCGGCCCTGATGCCGTCCTGGTCCCGAATGGCCACGGCCAGGTCGCGCAGGCCGTCACGGTCGATGCCGTCCACGAGTGCGACCACGATTCCATCGGAGGCCGAAGCCGCCAGCTCGTCGGCGCGTCCCAGGGCCGCCTGACGCTTCCACGAGTCCAGCTCCCGACGCAGTGCCCTGGCTTCGTCCAACCGCTTCTGGATGCCATCGAGCACGTCGTCCACCGGCACCCCGACCAGTTCGGCGGCCCGATCGAGGGTGGCCTCAGCGGCTCGGAGTCGGTCAATGGGCGCTGTACCGGTGATGGCCTCGAGCCGTCGGATGTTCGAGCCGATCGAACCTTCAGCCACGATCTTGATCGGCCCGATGTCTCCCAGGGCGACCACATGGGTGCCACCGCAGAGCTCCGTCGAGTTGGGGCCGGCCTCGAGCACCCTGACCAGGTCGCCGTACTTGTCACCGAAGAACGCAATGGCGCCGGCGGCCTCCGCCTCGTCCTTCGTCGTCTCGTAGTTCCGGCATGCGGGGTTGGCGAGGATGTCGGCGTTGGCGAGGTCCTCGACGGCAACGACCTGCTCGGGCGTCATGGCCTCGAAGTGGCTGAAGTCGAACCGGAGTCGGTCAGGTCCGACGTGTGAACCCTGCTGCTTGACATGGTCTCCCAGCACCCGACGGAGCGCCGAATGCAGGAGGTGGGTGCCGGTGTGGTTGCGTCGGATGGCGGATCGACGGTCGGCGTCGATCACCGCCCTGACCGTCTGACCGACCTCGGGAAGCCCGTCGGAGGCATCCACCCGGTGCTGATGGAGGCCACCGAGGGCCAACGTGGTGTCCAGCACCCTCGTGGAACCACCCGCATGGATGAACACACCCGTGTCGCCGACCTGCCCACCGGATTCGGCGTAGAACGGCGTGCGGTCCAGGACCACCACGTCGTCGATGGCGAACAGGACCGTCGCCTCCGCCTCGTCCAGCTCGCGTCCGACGAAGTCGGTCACACCGTTGGCCTCGAGCACAGCCCTCAGGTCGCCGGCCACCGCACTGGCGGTGACGTCCGTGCGAGCCGACCTGGCCCTCTGCTGCTGGTCGGCCATGGCCACCTGGAAGCCCTCCAGGTCCACCTCCACATCCCGCTCGGCCGTGATCTCCTCGGTCAACTCCAGTGGGAAGCCGTAGGTGTCGTGCAGCTTGAACGCCACGTCGCCGGCCAGCCTCCCGTCCTCGCCGAGTTCGTCAAGAGCATCGTCGAGGATCGTGAGGCCAATGCGGAGGGTCTCGCGGAAGCGACTCTCCTCACGGTCCAGCACATCGCGTATGAAGGCATGGTTGCGTTCCAGGTCCGGGTAGTCCGGACCCATGATCTCCACCACGGTGTCCACCAGCAGGGGCATGATCTGGTCCTCGACGCCGAGCAGCCAGGCATGGCGGACGGCGCGCCGGACTATCCGCCTCAACACGTAGCCCCGGTCCTCGTTGCTGGGGAACGCTCCGTCGCTGATCAGGAAGGTGGACGACCTGGCGTGGTCGGCCAGGATCCGCTGCGAAACGTCGGTGCGATCGCCTGAACCGTGGGGAATGCCGCTGATCTCGCCGATCCGTTCCAGTAGGCGTGAGAACTCGTCCGTCTCCCAGACCGAGTCCACGCCCCCGAGCACGCTCAGGATTCGCTCCAGGCCGGCCCCGGTGTCGATGGAGGGTGCCGGCAGTTCGGTCATGGACCCGTCAGCGTGCTGCTCGAACTGCATGAAGACGAGGTTCCAGATCTCGATGAACCGCTCATCGCCGCCGTGGGCGGGTCCACCACCGTCGCCGAAGTCGGGGCCCTTGTCCCAGAAAATCTCCGAACACGGGCCACAGGGACCTGTGTCCCCCATCCGCCAGTAATTGTCCTCGTCCAGACGCTGGATGCGCTCGGCCGGCACACCCACCTCGTCACGCCAGATCGCCTCGGCCTCGTCGTCGCTGACGTGCACGGTGATCCAGAGGCGCTCGGGGTCCAGGCCCAGGCGGTCCGTCACGAACTCCCATGCGAAAGCGCAGGCCTGAGACTTGAAGTAGTCGCCGAAGCTGAAGTTGCCCATCATCTCGAAGAAGGTGAGGTGGCGCAGGGTCCGACCGACCTCGTCCAGGTCGTTGTGCTTGCCGCCGGCCCGGAGGCACTTCTGCACCGTCACGGCCCGTGGCCACGGGGCGGGCTGCTCGCCTACGAAATAGGGCTTGAACGGCACCATGCCGGCCACCGTGAACAGCAGCGTGGGGTCATGTGGCAGCAGGCTGCCCGATGCCTCGTGATGGTGCCCGTTGGCGACGAAGAAATCGACGAAGGCACGGCGCAGGCCGTTGGCTGTGAGGAGGTCTTCGGGAACCGGGCGTGAATCCATGATCGGCCCAGCCTAGGGATCGGTCGACAAGATGCCGAAGACGCTTCCGTCCCGGATCAGCCCGGCACCGGGCCGTGGCCGGAGTGCCTGGGACTCAGCGCAGCGACCGGAGGGGTCGGTGCCTTCGGCGGTCGCCATACTCGTGGTCCAGCGCACTTCGGGTACGGCCCACCTCGGCCCGGCCATCGCGTGTCGCGTCCGATACCTCACCGACGATGCGTCGGACGTTGCGCACCATGGCGGTGCCCTGGTCGGCCAGGTCGCGTCGCAGGTGTTCGGGCGTGTACCTCTCGACACCGCGGCGGACCCGACGACGTAGCCAGACCGACGAGGCCGTCCCGATCAGCCAGCCACCCAGGAGCCACGTGAGACGCCTGCGCATCAGGCCACCCCGTCGCGTCGGCGCTCGGGCCTGATCTGGATGGGGGTCGTCTGGATCGCCATGTCGTCAGTGCTCCGGTCAGGAGTCCCACCCCGGAGTCGTCTGGCGAATCGGCCGAGACCGGCCGCCAGGGATGCCGCTCCGATTAGTGGCGGGGAGAGCGCCCGGTAGGTCAGGCGGGACGCCGCGTCCACAGTGGTCGAGATGTCCTCGGCCGTGTCCAACAGGTCGTCCACCCTCTCCAACCCCGCTGTGGCGTGGTCCACGGCCCTGCGCAGGTCAGCGACCATTGGCACAGCTTCGGAGCGCAGCATGTCGACGGTCTCGCGCAGGGTGCGCAGCGTCCTCACAAGGGATGACACCGCCACCACCAGGATTGCGATCGCCGCCAGGCAGACGACCGCCACCAGCACTGCCGCCAGGTCACCTGCCTCCATCGCGTCCTGCCCCTTCGTCGGCCGGGGGCCGCCCGGCCATCCGGTCCGCGACCTCGCCCTCGTACCCGTGTGGCGATGGATCGTAGTAGACGTTGCCCTCCACCTCGTCGGGCCGGTAGCGCTGGTCCACCCACCCATCGGCGTGGTCGTGGGGGTAGTCGTAACCGGTTCCATGGCCCAACTGGGCAGCACCCTTGTAGTGGCCGTCCCTGAGGTGCATGGGCACCTCGCCGGTGCCGGCCGCCCGGGCATCCGCCTCGGCCCTTCCCAGGGCCATCGTCACCCGGTTCGACTTGGGTGCCGTCGCCAGGTGGACGACCGCCTGGGCCAGGTTCAGCTTCGCCTCGGGCAGCCCGACGAACTCCACGGCGCGTGCCGCAGCATTGGCCACCACCAGCCCCATCGGATCAGCCATTCCCACGTCCTCGCTGGCAAGGACCACGAGGCGACGAGCGATGAAGCGGGCGTCCTCCCCGGCGGCCAGCATCCGGGCCAGCCAGTAGAGACCGGCGTCCACGTCTGATCCCCGAATGCTCTTGATGAAGGCGCTGATCACGTCGAAGTGGTCGTCGCGCCCGTAGCGCAACGCCTTGGTACCCAGCGCCGCCTCGGCATCGCCAAGGGTGATCCGGTCCTCTCCCCTTCCGATTGCGAGGGCCGCTGCCACCTCGAGGCTGGTCAGAGCGTGGCGCCCATCCCCGCCGGCACGGTCGACGAGGAGCTCAATGGCATCCTCGTCAGCGGTCACCTCCTCGGCCTCCAACCCCCGCTCCAGGAGCTGCTTCACGGCATCCGGGCCAAGCAGCTCGAGGCGAAAGAGGGTGGAACGCGATAGCAGCGGCGGGTTCACCTCGAAGAAGGGGTTCTCGGTCGTCGCACCGATGAGGACCAGCAGGCCCGACTCGACCGATGGCAGGAGCGCATCCTGCTGGGCCTTGTTGAACCGGTGGACCTCGTCGAGGAACAAGATGGTGCCCACGTCGCGCTCACCCAGGCGGGCCTGGGCACGGGCCACGAGCTCGCGCACGTCCTTCACGCTGGCGTTGACAGCCGACAGCTCGGAGAACTCCTGGGCGGTGACGCGTGCGATCAGGCGGGCCACCGACGTCTTGCCCGTGCCCGGCGGGCCCCACAGGATCACCGACGAGAGGCGATCCGATTCGATCAGTTGGCGAAGCGGCCTTCCGGGGCCCAGCAGGTGGTCCTGCCCAACGATGTCGTCCAGACGCGTGGGACGTAGCCGCTCAGCCAGCGGAGCCCGTCTGGCGAGTCGCTCCTCGGCTGCGCTTGCGAAGAGGTCACCGGGCACGGCCGGAGGCTACCCGTCCCCAGGGGGGCCACCCGGTCCATGAGACCCGCCCGGACGTGGCTAGCTTGCCGGAGGCAGGACCTGAAGGCCCAGCTCCTCGAGCTGGCGGTCATCGATCGGCGTGGGGGCTCTGGTCAGCGGATCGGCCCCCGACTGGGTCTTGGGATAGGCAATCACCTCGCGGATGTTCTCCTCGCCCGCCAGGACCGCCGTAAGACGGTCCATTCCGAAGGCGAAGCCGGCGTGCGGTGGCGGCCCGTAGCGGAAGGCATCCAGCAGGAAGCCGAACTTGGCCTGCGCCTCGTCTGCGCCGATCCCGAGGATCGCGAATATCCGCTCCTGGACCTCGCGCTGGTGTATCCGCACGCTCCCGGAACCCAGTTCCCAGCCGTTGAGCACCAGGTCGTAGGCCTGCGACCGCACGTCCAGGAGGTCGCCACGATCCAGGGCGTCCATGTCGTCGGGGTGGGGCATGGTGAACGGGTGGTGTGCGGGAATCGGGTTACCCGCATCGTCCATGCCCTCGAACAGCGGGAAGTCGACCACCCACAGGAAGTGGAGGCCTCCCTCCGTGACCGGAGGACGACCCAGCTCGATGCGCAGCAGCCCGAGGATGTGCCTGGCGGCGCGACGCTCGTCGGCCACGATGAGGATCAGGTCACCCACCTCGGCATCCATTGCCGTTGTGAGGGCCGACTGCTCGTCGTCGGTCAGGAACTTGGTCACCGGCGAGTTGAGGCCGTCGTCTGTGACCTTCATCCACACCAGGCCCTTGGCCCCCCACGACCGGCACTGGTCCGTGATCTCATCGAGCCGGTTGCGTGACGTCTCGGCTCCGCCCGGCACCCGGATGCCCTTAACGCACGGCGCCTGGAATGCACGGAAATCCGTACCGGCGAACACCTCGGTCAACTCGACGAGCTCCATGCCGAACCGGATGTCGGGTTTGTCGGTGCCGAACCGCTCCATGGCCTCCAGCCATGACATCCGTGGGATCTCTCCGGGGCGTTCGCCCGTGATGGCCTCGGCTGCCGATGCCACAGCGTGCGAGATGAACGCCAGGACGTCCTCCTGGGACACGAAGCTGGCCTCGGCATCGAGCTGCATGAACTCGAATTGGCGATCCGCCCTGAGGTCCTCGTCGCGGAGGCAGCGGGCGATCTGGTAGTAGCGGTCGATGCCGCCCACCATGCAGAGCTGCTTGAAGAGCTGTGGGCTCTGGGGAAGTGCGTAGAACGAGCCGGGTTCCTTGCGCGATGGAACCACGAAGTCGCGTGCGCCTTCCGGCGTTGAGGCAATGAGCATCGGGGTCTCCACCTCGATGAAACCCTGCTCCTCCATGGCTGTGCGCACCGCACTGTTCACCCGGGCCCGCACCTCCAGGTTCCGCTGCAGGCGGGAGCGCCGGAGGTCCAGGTAGCGGTGGCGGAGGCGGAGCACCTCGTCCACCTCCGTGCGGTCGTCCAGCGGGAAGGGCAGCGGATCCGACGTCGAGAGGATGGTCACCTGTTCCACGTCGATCTCGATGGCACCCGTCGGCAGTGAATCGTTGGCGGTGTCGTTCGGACGGAGTCGCACGTTGCCGGTGATCTGCAGGACGTACTCGCTGCGAAGGTCGTGGGCGCCGTCGATGACCAGCTGTACGACGCCGCTGCGATCCCGCAGGTCGACGAAGGCGAGGTGCTCGCCGTGCTCACGTCGTCGGTCGACCCAGCCACAGAGCGTGACGGTCCGATCCACGTCGTCGGCACGCAGGTCGCCACAGCGGTCGGTTCTCATGGATGTGGAGTAATCGGTCAACGCAACCTCGCTCGCAGGATGTCGATCATCGAATCCAGGGCCACGGTCTCCTGTCCACCGTCGCCCCTCAGGTCACGGACGGCCACAGTGCCGGCCGTCAACTCGTCCGCACCGACGATCACCGCCAGAGCGGCTCCGCTCCGGTCGGCTGCCTTCATCTGGGCCTTCATGGACCGACCGTCCCACGCCCGGTCCGCCCGGAGACCGGCCCTGCGTAGGTCGCTGGTCAGCACCACGGCCTGCTCACCTCCCGTGGTGTCGACCACGAAGACGTCGATGACCGAGGTGGGTGCATCGAACACGCCCTCCGCATCACAGGCCAGCAGCGTGCGGTCCACTCCGAGGGCGAATCCCACGCCCGGAGTGGCTGGCGCACCCAGGTTCTCGGCCAGCCCGTCATAGCGCCCTCCGCCGCCGACGGCATTCTGAGCGGCATCGAGTGCCTCGGCTACGAACTCGAAGGTGGTTCGCACGTAGTAGTCCAACCCGCGCACGAGATGCGGTGACACGGTGAACGGGACGCCGAGGGAGCCGAGGGCATCGGTGACCCGGCTGAAATGGGCCGCAGCATCGACGGACAGGTGGTCCAGCATGCTGGGAGCGGCAGCCACCAGGTCGGCGTCGGCCTCGCGTCGTGAATCAAGCACCCGGAGGGGGTTGACGGCCAGCGTCGTGCGGGACTCCTCGCTGAGGGAGTCCAGGTCAGCCGAGAAGTGGGCCCGTAGAGCCTCCACATAGCGGGCACGATCCCCTTCGCTACCCAGTGAGTTGATCGCCAGGGTCACCCGGCGCAGGCCGAGGCGCTCGTAGAAGCGCCATGCCAGGGCAATCACCTCGGCATCCACGTGTGCGTCCTCAGGACCCAGGACCTCCACGCCGACCTGGTCGAACTGGCGGTAGCGCCCCTTCTGGGCACGCTCGTAACGGAAGTTGGGGCCCGCGTACCAGGCCTTCCAGGGAACCACGGGTCGGTGCTCGGCAAACGCCCTCACCACCGAGGCGGTCTGTTCGGGTCGCAGGGCGATCTGGCGACCACCCTTGTCCTCGAAGGAGTACATCTCCTTGCGGACGACGTCGGTGGCCTCCCCCAGGCGCTGGAACACCTCGACATGCTCGAACATCGGAGGGATCACCTCCAGGTAGCCCGCCGGGCAGACCACGTCAGCGAAGACGTCGACGAGTGATCGCCACCGGGCGGAGTCCGGCCAGAGAATGTCGCGGGTGCCTTTGGGGGCACGAAAGACGTGGTCCACCACAGCGATGGAGGCTACCGGCCCCTCTACTGCCCATGCCGTGCTCGTGACACCGGTTCAGTCGGCGGGTATCACCAGCGGGCACCGGGGCGGGGCAGGTGGCGGCCGCTCAGTCCCCGCCACCGGGGACCGCCCGATGAACGTCGTAGACGGAGTCCACCTCGCGTAGCGAGCGCAGCAGCACCTCGAGGTGGGAGGGGTCGCCAATCTCGATCTCGAAGCGCATGGTCGCCACCCGGTCGGCTCCGCTGGTCGCCGTGCTGGTGGCCATCACGTTCACGTGGTTGTCCGCCAGGACGCCGGACACATCCAGGAGGAGTCGTGGACGGTCCAGGGCCTTGATCTCCACCGACACGACGAAGCGACCCTCCGGGTTGCCGTCCCAGTCGACGTCGATCAGCCGATCGGCCTGGTCGGCCATGAGCGACACGGCGTTGGCACAGTCCGAGCGGTGGACCGACACTCCCCTGCCGCGGGTCACAAAACCCATGATCTCGTCGGGCGGCACCGGCGTACAACAGCGTGAGAGCTTCACCATCATCCCGTCGAGGCCCTCGACGTGGACCCCCACCGTCCCGGTGTCGCTGCGCTTCCGTCGGGGCTGGAGGATCTCCACGGCCAGGTCGTCCTCGAGTTCGGGTGGCCGCAGCACCCTTTCCACGCGCTCCACGACGGCCCGGGCCGAGACGTGGTGCTCGCCCACCGCTGCGTAGAGGGTGTCCGGGTCGTTGTAGTTCATCGAGGCCGCCACCTCAGCCAACTCGGTGCCGGCCAGCACCTCGTGTACCGGCAGCCGGACCCGGCGGAGCTCGGCGGTGAGGGCCTCGTGGCCGGCGCCTATGGCTTCCGAACGCCGCTCCTTCGAGTACCAGTGCTTGATCTTGCTGGAGGCCCGGTGGGTGGCGACGAACTTCAGCCAGTCCTGGCTGGGGCCTGCGGAGGCCTGCTTCGAGGTGACGATCTCGACGGTGTCACCTGTCTCCAGCCGGGTCTCGAGGGGAACGAGCCGACCGCCCACCTTGGCGCCGACGCAGGCGTGTCCCACGTCGGTGTGGACCGAGTAGGCGAGGTCCACCGGGGTGGCACCGACCGGCAGGGTGATGACCTGGCCGTTGGGGGTGAATACGTACACCTCGTCGAGTTCCAGGTCGGTCTTGAGGTTGGCCATGAAGGTGCCCGGATCCTCGTTCTCGGCCTGCCACTCCACGATGCGCCCCAGCCACACCATCTCGTCCGCCGGAGCCTCGGCCTTGTAGTCCCAGTGGGCGGCCACGCCGTGCTCGGCCCGGGCGTGCATCTCAGTCGTCCTCACCTGGAACTCCACCTGCTTGCCCTGCGGCCCCACGACAGTCGTGTGGAGGGACTGGTAGAGGTTGAACTTGGGCATCGCCACATAGTCCTTGAACCTGCCCTGCACCGGCTTCCAAGTGGCGTGGATGGTTCCCAGGGCGGCGTAGCAGTCCCGCACGCTGTCGACGATGACGCGCACCCCGACCAGGTCGTTGATCTCGTCAAAGGACCGCCCCTTCACGATCATCTTCTCGTAGATGCTCCAGAGCTGTTTGGGCCGGCCGGCCACACTGCCGGTGATGCCCAGCTCGGTCAGGCGGCCCTCCACTTCGCCGACCAGCTGTGCGAGGTAGATGTCGCGCTCCGGCGAACGGTCCTGGACCATCTGGTCGATCTGGCTGTACCTCTTGGGATGCAGCGTGGCCAGCGCCAGATCCTGGAGCTGGTCCTTGACGTCCTGCATTCCCAACCGGTTGGCCAACGGGGCGTAGATGTCCATGGTCTCCTGGGCCACCCGTTGCTGCTTGTGGTCCGGAAGGGCGGCCAGGGTCCGCATGTTGTGGAGGCGGTCGGCCAGCTTGATGACCAGGACGCGTAGGTCCTTGGAGAGCGCCACCAGCATCTTGCGCATACTGGCCGCCTGCTGCTGCTCCCTCGTGTCGAAGTGGAGCCGGTCCAGCTTGGTCACCCCGTCCACGATCAGACGCACCTCCGAGCCGAAGTCACGCTCCAGGTCCTCGAGGCTGACCGGGGTGTCCTCCACGGCATCGTGGAGGAGCGCTGCGGCCACCGTCGTGTCGTCAAGCCCCTGACGGGCCACGATGGTGGCCACGGACATCGGATGGTTGATGTACGGCTCGCCCGACTTGCGGGTCTGTCCGGCATGGGCAGCCAGGGCCACCTCGTACGCACGCTCTATGAGGGACGTGTCGGCGCCGACGTGTCGACTCCGGAACTCGGTCAGAAGCGTCGAGGTGCCCTCGACGGTCGGTCGGGGTCGACGACGCCACGGCAGAACCCGGGTCACCGTCACCATGACACGTACCCCCTCATGGGGCTATCGCCACCATGTCTCCGGTAGGCCTTGTGGTCCTGTCGGCTGATCAGGCTCGGGAGGGCGGCCATCTGGGGCCGGTCGGACTCATGGTGCGACTCCCGCATCCCCCAACGGTAGCCGCCAGCCGTAGATCCCCCGGGGCTCGAGAGACCCTCAGCGCTTCTTCTTGCGGGGGCGCGGTGGTACTCCACCCGCACCGGGTGTCGCAATCGTGGGACGGCGCCTCGCCGGGCCACCGGTCGAACTGGATCGCGGTGCCGCCCGGGTGTCGGATACGGCCGCCTCCTGGCGCCCGATAACCCGTGTCGGGCCGCCTTCCACCACTCCACGGGACCTGACCTTCTCAAATACCAGGCGCCAGCGCTCCTCGCGCTCCTTGAGGCGGGCCACGATTGCCGAGGCGAGGAAGAGCGAGGAGTAGGAACCCACGAAGATCCCGACCAGGAGGGCGACAGCGAACTCCTTCAGGGTGGCGGCGCCCATGATGAGCGAGCCGATGATGAGCATCGAGACCACCGGGATGGCCGACGTCACGCTGGTGTTGATGGACCTCATGGCGACCCGGTTCAGGGAGAGGTTCATCAACTCGGTGTACGTGTAGCGGTCCGTGGCGCCGAGACGGCCGACTATCTCGCGGACCTTGTCGTACACGACAATCGTGTCGTACAGCGAATAGCCCATGATCGTCAGGAACGCGATGACGGTGGCCGGCGTGATCTCGAACTGCAGGACCGAATAGACGCCGACGCTGAGGACGATGTCGTGGGCGACGGCGACCATTGCCCCGACCGCCATCTTCCACTCCAGGCGAACAGCGATGTAGAGGGCGACGACGACGAAGAAGACCAGCAGGGCGCGGACGGCCTTGTCGGTCACCTCGTCGCCCCAGGTGGGACCGACCTGCTCGAATGCCTCGATCGGGCCGAGTTCGGCCGCCAGGACGTCGCGGATCTCGGCGGCCCTGGCCGTGTCCTGGACGTCGGAGCGGATCAGGAGCACATCGCCGTCGACTATCTGGATCCGGGCATCTCCGATATCGAGTTGCTCCAGTACCTCACGGGCTTCTGCGACGCTGGTCCCCGGTGAGCGGACCTCGAAGGATGTGCCACCCTCGAAGTCGAGGCCGAGGTTCAGACCCCGCACGCCGAACGAGGTCAGGCCGATCAGCACAGCCACCGTCGAGATGATGACGGCGCGACGCCACAGGCCCGGAAAGTCCACTGCCGACTCGCCCCGGTAGAGGCCGCCAAGGATGCTCATGCTCCGACCCGACCCAGGTGCCCGGCGGTGGCCGATACGGCGCCACTGGATGGCAGGCCGAACCGTTCAGGATGCTCGGCGAACCAGCGTGTGGTGGAGAGCAGGCGGACCATCGGTCCCATGAAGAAGTAGGTGGCGACCAGGTCCAGGATGGTGGCCAGCCCAAGGTAGAGGGCGAAGCCGCGTACCGCTCCGACGGTCAGGTACCAGAGCAGGCCGGCGCCTATGAGGGACGCCATGTCCGCCTTGACAATGGTGGAGTACGCAATTGGGAACGCCCGATCCACAGACGAGCGGGCGGTCCGGCCGTCACGCACGTCCTCCTTCAGGTGCTCGAAGTACACGACGTTGGAGTCCACGGAGACACCGATGGCCACGACCATTCCGGTGATCCCGGCAAGGGTCAGGGCCAGACCCGACTGGGTCCCAAGATGGGCGATCATCGACCAGAGCAGGGCACCGGAGACCGCCAGGCTGGAGAGTGCCACGAGGCCCAGGATCCGGTAGTACCCGACGATGAACACGGCGACCAGCATCAGGCCTATGAGGCCCGACACGATGCCGGCCCTCAGGGAGTCCTCACCGATCGTGGCCGAGACCAGACGGATGTTCTCGGGCTCCAACTCGACCGGCAGGGCGCCGTAACGCAGCGCCAGGGAGACATCGTCGGCCTCGACCTTCTCGAAGCCCCCGGAGATGAGGATGGCGTCACGGCTGAACTCGGGCGCCCGGATCGACGGTGCTGTCACGACCTGGCCGTCCAGCACGATGGCGAGGCGACCGTTGGCGGAGCCGTCAGCGCGCGGGCATGCCGGAGAACCGGAGAAGCAGAGGGCTGCAATGGCGTTGAAGCCGTCGATGCCCACAGCGCCCTCGTGGAGCTCCAGGCCGACCTGCCACTGGTAGTCGATGAACAGGGCATCAGCTTCGCTGACCGCCTCACCGGTGAGGAGGCTGGGTCCGAGCAGGTAGCGCTGCCGGCCCACTTCGCCCGCCAGGCTCAGCACCACGAAGTCTCCGGGATGGTCGTCCTCGGGGAGGGTCACGCCGGCCGGGCCGACCGCCGGGACGACCTCACCTGTGGCGACCGCCTCGCACGAGGCGGGTATCGCCGGCACGACACCAGAGGCCGGTCTGGAGGTGCCACCGCTGTACAGGCGACATACGGGCCGGAACCGGAGCTCGGCTGTGGTTCCCACCAGCGAGAGCGCACGCGCCTGGTCGTCCACGCCGGGCAGTGAGACCATCACACCGTTTTCGGTCCGGGAGATCTCGGGTTCGGCCACGCCCAGGCCGTCCACCCGGTCCCGGATGATCTCGACCGCCCGGTCCAGCATCTCCTCGTCGGCCGGGCCGACCGCGGCAAGGCGAACCGAGACGCCGCCCTGCAGGTCGAGGCCCAGCAGCGGCTCGTTTCGCCAGACGACGGTCATCACCGAAGCGGCGACGGTGATGGCGACGATCCCGATCAGGAATATGAGTTGGCGACGTGGCATGGATGTACCGGGTGACGGAACGGTTGGTGGGCTCAGCCCACTATCGGGCCATCGTCGGAGCCGGAGCCGGAATCGGAATCGGAATCGGAATCGGAATCGGAATCGGAATCGGAATCGTCAATCTCAGCCGGCTCGTTGAACCGACCGTCCACGGATCCACGCATCACCTTCAACTCGATGCCCTCGAATACCTCGAGCCACAGGATGTCGCCCTCGACGTCCTTGACGACACCGAAGATCCCGGAGTTCAGGACCACCTCGTCACCAGACTGGATGGAGGAGACCAGTGCCTGCTGCGCCTTCACCTTCTTCTGCTGCGGACGGATCATCAGGACGTACATGAGTCCGAAGATGAGGATCAGAGGAATGAAGCCGGCCATGGTGGAAGGTCGTCCTTTGGAGGAAGTCGGCCCCTCTGGTGGAGTCGGTCAGAGACCGCTGGGCCGGTCGGGCTGGATCGCCGGACCCCGGCAGCCTAGGCCCGTCGACTCAACCCCAGACGGCCAACGTCTCTGTCCTGAACGCCTCGAACCGCCCCTCGTCGATCGCAGCCCTCAACCGGTCCACGAAGTCCAGCAGCCAGGCCAGGTTGTGGAGCGTGAGAAGGCGCCCACCGGTGGGCTCATTCGTCATCAGGAGGTGGCGCAGGTAGGCGCGGGACCATCGGGCCGCCGGGCTGGCCGGGAAGGCCGGATCCAGGGGGAGGTCGTCGTTGGCGAACCGGGCGTTGCGGAGGTTCAGCCTGCCTCCGGTGGTCAGCACGGTTCCGTGGCGTGCATGTCGGGTGGGCAGCACGCAGTCGAACATGTCCACGCCGGAGGCCACCACCTCCACGAGGCCGGCCGGGTCTCCCAGGCCCATGAAGTAGCGCGGTTGGTCCGACGGGAGCATGGCGGTAACGACGGCCAGCGGTTCGAGCATCTGGTCACGGGTCTCGCCCACGCTCAGGCCACCAATGGCGTAGCCGTCGAAACCCACCTCGAGGGTCCGCTGTGTGCTCTCGGCTCGGAGCACCGGATCCACGCCGCCCTGCACGATGCCGAACTGGCACTGGCGGCCGGCGGCGTCCGGGTGGTCCAGGAAGGCCTGGCGGCCACGAACCGCCCATGCGGCCGTCCGCTCCACCGCCCGCCGCAGGACGGGTTCGTCGGCCGGCAGTGCCGGACACACGTCCAGGACCATCTGGATGTCGGCGCCGAGGTCCGCCTGCACCGATGCCGCCGTCTCAGGGGTGAGCACGTGGGTTGACCCGTCGTAGGTCGACCTGAAGGTGGCTCCGAGGTCGTCGACCTTCGGTTTCAGGGAGAAGATCTGGTAGCCACCGCTGTCGGTGAGGGTCACGCCTTCCCAGCCGGCGAACTTCCCGAGCCCTCCCAGCTTCGCCACCACCTCCGCACCGGGACGCAGCATCAGGTGGTAGGTGTTTCCCAGCACCACCTCGACACCCAGGTCCACGAGGTCCGTGGATGAGAGATGGCGCACAGCCCCACGGGTCCCGACGGGCATGAAGCACGGCGTGGCGAACGACCCGCCGGGCGTGTCGACGCGCCCGGTCCTGGCGCTGCCGTCCGTTGCGGTCGTGGTGAAGCTGGCCCTCATGACTGTCCGATCTCCGCGACGTGACCCTGCTGACCGCAGGCGCCCACGTCTATGCCCCTGATCCGGCTGGTCCGGCCCTGCCCACGAGCATGGCGTCGCCGAACGACAGGAAACGGTATCCATCTGCCAGCGCCGTCTCGTAGAGGCCCCTCCACCGCTTTCCTGTGAAGGCTTCGAGCATGACCAGCAGGCTGGATCGAGGCTGATGGAAGTTGGTGAGGAGGACGTCCACGACCTGGAAGTCGAAAGGTGGCCTGATGAACAGATCGGTCCGACCCTCCGGCCCTGAGAGTGCCGCAGACTCGAGGGCCCTCACGGTCGTGGTCCCGACTGCGACGACCCTGGTGGCATCCCGACAGGCCTCCAGGGTGGCGGCCGGCACGCAGTAGTCCTCCCGATGCATCCGATGATCATCCAGGTCGTCCACGGTGACCGGCCGGAAGGTGTCCAGCCCGACCACCAGCTCGAGGGATTCGATCCGCGCTCCGGCAGTCCGGCAGGCATCCAGCACGTCGGCGGTGAGATGCAGCCCGGCGGTCGGGGCCGCCGCCGACGCCGACCGGCGGCTGTAGACCGTCTGGTACCGGTCGGGATCGGCAAGGACCGTCGTGAGGTACGGGGGCAGGGGCATCTCGCCACAGCGGTTGATGGCGTCGAGTACCGGGCCGTTGCAGAGCAGGCGGACGTGGCGTCTCCCCTCGCCCAGGTCCCGGCCCACCTCAACCGAGAGCCCGTCGTCCACGGCGAGAACCGTTCCCTCCGGCAGCTTGCGGCTGGGCCGGACCAGGGCTTCCCACATGGTGTCGTCATCGTGGACCCGGAGCAGCAGAACCTCGGACGCTCCACCGGTGTCCCGGCGGGCGCGCAACCGGGCGGGCAGCACACGGGTGTCGTTGACCACCAGCACGTCGCCGGGCCCCAGCAGCGATGGCAGGTCGCGGACGGTTCGGTGCTCCACATGATCGCCGACAGCGTCGAGCAATCGGGCTGACGGGCGGTCCTCCAGGGGCACCTGGGCGATCGAAGCGTCCGGAAGCTGGTATGCGAAGTCTTCCGGTCCCATGGGCCGGTCAGCCTACGGCCGGGGTCCCGCCCGGTCAGTCCTCGAACAGTGACCCGGCACGGCGCTGCGGTGTGACGGGCCTGGTGATCCCCAGATGGTCATAGGCCGCAGCCGTGGCCATCCGGCCCTTCGGGGTGCGGTGGAGGAGGCCCTGCTGGATGAGGTACGGCTCGTACACGTCCTCGACAGTGTCCTCCGCCTCGCTGACGCTGATCGACAGGGTCTTGAGGCCCACCGGCCCGCCGTCGAAGTGCCTGCAGAGGACCGAGAGGATCTCCCGGGAGGGCTTGTCGAGGCCCAGATCGTCCACGCCGAAGAAGACGAGGCCATCGCGCGCCACCGGACCGTCCACCACGCCGCTGCGTTCCACCTGGGCGAAGTCCCTGACCTGTCGGAGCAACCGGTTGCCGATACGCGGCGTACCCCGGGAGCGGCGGGCGATCTCCGCTGCGCCCTCATCGTCCAGGTCCACGCCGAGGATCCCGGCGGCGCGCGTGACAATGGACTGCAGGTCGGCCGGCTCGTAGTACTCGAGTCGTGCCGTGAGCCCGAACCGGTCGCGAAGTGGCCCGGTGATGAGGCCGGTACGCGTCGTCGCACCTACGAGAGTGAACGGTGGAAGCTCGAGGCGGATGGAGCGTGCGGCCGGCCCCTTGCCCAGGACGATGTCCAGGGCGAAGTCCTCCATGGCCGGGTAGAGGACCTCTTCGACGACCCGGGCCAGCCTGTGGATCTCGTCGATGAACAGGACGTCGCCGGGTTCCAGCTTGGTCAGGATGGCCGCCAGGTCCCCGGCACGCTCCAGAGCCGGGCCTGAGGTGACGTGCATCTCGGCGGCCATCTCGGCGGCCACGATGTGGGCCAGCGTCGTCTTGCCCAGCCCCGGTGGACCGGCGAATAGAAAGTGGTCGGCCGCCTGTCCACGCCGACGGGCCGCCTCCAACATCACCCTGAGGTGGCCTTTCAGTTCGGCCTGACCGACGAAGTCGTCGAGGCTCCGAGGCCGCAGGCCGGCCTCGATCTCCACGTCCTCGGCCTCGACCTCAGGATTCCGATCCGCTGAGAGGAGTTCGTCGCGCATGGTCGGCCTCCTACGCCCGGGCGAGGCGCTGCAGCGCCTCGCGGAGCAGGCCTGCCGGGTCATCCCCGTCAAGGTCCACGAGCACGGTCCGTACCTCGTCAGGGCTGTAACCGAGGCCGCCGAGGGCCTCCTGAACCTCTGACAGGGCGGTGCGACCAACTGTGGTCCCGTCGACGACGGAGGCAATGCCATCGATCGGCAGGTCGAGGGAGTTCTTCAGCTCGACCAGCAGCCGGGCGGCGGTCTTCTTGCCTACGCCGGGAACCAGGCAGAGGGCCGCCAGGTCATTGTCGGCCAGGACCCGCGCCAACTCGGCTGGACCGTGGACCCCGAGTACCGACAGGGCCAGCGACGGCCCCACCCCGTGTGCTGACAGGAGCGCCTCAAAACAGGATCTCTCGGCTCGCTCCAGGAAGCCGTAGAGGGTCTGGTCGGCCTCGCGGATGTGGTGGTGGACGTGAAGGAACACCTCGGTCCCGACCTCACCAAGCCGGACCGCCGTCGTGGGTGTGACCACCACCCGGTAGCCGACGCCAGCCACCTCGACCAGTACCTCGCCCAGGTCGAAGCGCTCCAGGAGACGACCCCTGAGCGACCCGATCACCGGACCACCGCCTCTCGGACAGATCGGCCGGGCCCGCGCTCAGGGGGAAGCATCGCAAGGTGGCAGAGCGCCACGGCCACGGCATCGGCGGCGTCCACGGGACGCAGCGGCGTGGTGATCCCGAGCTGGCTTCGGACCATCTGCTCCACCTGGTCCTTGTCGGCACCACCCCATCCGGCCACCGCCGACTTGACCTCGTTCGGCGAGTAGAGGGCCACCACGCATCCCGCAGCGGCGGCTTCGGCCATGACCACGCCGGAGGCCTGCCCGGTCTGCATGGCGGTGCGGACGTTCACCTGGAACAGCACCCGCTCAATGGCCACGTGGTCCGGTCGGTACTCCCGGATCAGAGCCCTGACCTCTTCCTGGAGTTCAGCCAGGCGATAGGCCAGATCGGTCTCCGGCGATGTGCGGATCACTCCTGCGGCCTCGGCGCGCAGCCGCCGGCCGGTACGCGAGACCACGCCGTAACCACACCGCGTGAGGCCGGGGTCGATACCCAGAACGAACATGTGTACGACTCTAGCGGTGACCGCCCCGGAGGTCGGTCACCCCGGCGATCGGACCGATCGCCGGGGCACGCCATGGGTTAGCAAGCGTTGACAGGCCTGGCAGGCAGCGCCGCGCCGCAGAATGTAGGAGAACCTGTCGATCCCCGAGCTGGGGACTCGTCAGTCCTCGAGTGCCTCCATGACATCGGCCGGAATGTCGAAGTTGGCGTGGACGTCCTGTATGTCGTCATTGTCATCGAGGATGTCCAGCAGCCGAAGGACGGCCCTCGCATGCTCGACGTTGTCAATGGCGACCGTGGTGGTGGCCAGCATCGTCACCTCGGCATTCATGAACGGGATCTCGGCGGCCTCCAGTGCCTCACGCACATCGGGAAGGTCTGTCGCCTCACAGGTGAGGCGCCATGTCCCGTCCTCGTCCAGGAGGTCCTCGGCGCCTGCGTCCAACGCCACCACCATGATCTCGTCCTCGTCGACCGTGCCCTCGAGCAGGACCACACCCTTGCGCTCGAACTGCCACGCCACGGCGCCCGGTTCGGCCAGCGAGCCGCCGTTCTTCGACAGCAACGACCTGACCTCGGAGCCGGTGCGGTTGCGGTTGTCCGTCAGCGTCTCCATGTAGAGGGCCACTCCGTGTGGTGCATAGCCCTCGTAGGTGATCGACTCGTAGTCGACGCCCTCCAGCTCGCCGATGCCCCGCTTCACCGCCCGTTCAATGGTGTCCAGCGGCACCGAGGAGTCCCGGGCCTTCTGGAACATGGTCCGCAAGGTCGCGTTGATGTCCGGGTCGCCGCCACCCTGTCGGGCCGCCACCTCCACCTGCTTGATCAACTTGGCGAAGAGCTTGCCGCGCTTGGCATCGGCGGCACCCTTCTTGTGCTTGATTGTCGCCCACTTGGAATGGCCGGACATGCGGTCCCCTTCTCGGCTGTTGGTCTGGTTGGTCTGGTTGGTCTGCTTCGGGCCCCTCGGCGCTCAGACGCTGAACGCCAGGTCGAGGAACCGTTCATGGATGCGTCCGTCGCCGGACATCTCGGGATGGAATGAAGAGACCAGCACTGAGCCCTCACGGCACAGCACCGGGATCTTGTCCACCCGTGCGAGGACCTCCACTGTCGGTCCGACCCGTTCCACCACCGGCGCCCGGATGAAGACACCGTGGAACGGACCATCCATCCCGGCCACCGGGAACTCGTCCTCGAAGGAGTCGACCTGACGGCCGTAGCCGTTGCGTCGCACGTCGATGTCGATCGCTGCGAAGGAACGCTGGTCGGGACGGCCGTCGGTCACCCGGACGGCCAGGAGGATCATCCCGGCACATGTACCCAGCACCGGCAGGCCATCAGCCATGCGCCCGGCCAGCGGCGTCCGGAGGCCTGACGAGTCCAGCAGCATGGACATGGTGGTGGACTCCCCACCGGGCATGACCATGGCGTCCACAGCCTCAAGGTCCACCGGGGTGCGTACCTCCATCGGCGCCGCACCCAGAGCGGTCAGGACCTCGCAATGTCGGGCGAACGCGCCCTGGAGGGCGAGCACGCCGACCTTCATGAGAAGGGGTACCTACCAGCCCCGGTCGGCGAGCCGGGTCTCCAGCGAACCCATCTCAAGGCCGGGCATGGCGTCTCCCAGGCCCCGGCTGACCTTCGCCACCATGGCAGCATCACGGAAGTTGGTAACGGTCTCCACGATCGCACGGGCACGCGGTGCCGGATCGTCGCTCTTGAAGATGCCGGATCCCACGAACACCGCCTGGGCGCCGAGCTGCATCACCAGCGAGGCGTCGGCGGGTGTGGCGATGCCTCCAGCGCAGAACATCGGAACCGGCAGCTCACCGGTCTCGGCGATCTCCTGGACCAGGGACAGCGGTGCCTGGAGGCGCTTCGCCCACTCGAAGAGCTCGGCCTGGTCGGCCTGGGTGATCCTGCGGATGTCGCCGAGGATCGATCGGAGGTGCCGGACGGCCTCGACGATGTTGCCGGTCCCGGCCTCGCCCTTGGAGCGGATCAGGCAGGCGCCCTCGGAGATACGCCGGAGCGCCTCACCCAGGTTGGTGGCGCCGCACACGAACGGAACGTCGAAGGCCCACTTGTCGATGTGGTGCGCCTCGTCGGCCGGCGTGAGGACCTCGCTCTCGTCGACGTAGTCGACATCCAGGGCCTGCAGGATCTGGGCCTCGGCGAAGTGGCCGATGCGGGCCTTGGCCATCACGGGAATGGTGACGACCTCCTGGATGCCCAGGATCATCTCGGGGTCCGACATGCGGGCAACGCCGCCGTCGCGCCGGATATCGGACGGGACGCGCTCGAGGGCCATGACGGCGGTGGCGCCGGCGTCCTCGGCGATCTTGGCCTGGGCAGGATCCACGACGTCCATGATGACGCCGCCCTTGAGCATCTCTGCGAGGCCCCGCTTCACCAACTGGGTACCGGTTGCTCTGGTCACGTCGCTCATGGCGCGCAGTCTAGGACGGGGATCGGGCCGACCATCCAGCCGGGACGGCCGGGCCACGTCAGCCGATCAGCTCGGCCACCTCGGCAGGGTCGAGGACCTTCCCTTCGCCCATGCGGGCGAGGGCCACCCAGGTGCGCCCGGGACGCAGGAACACAGCCTCGCCAGTGTCGTCGTCGGCCAGCGACCATCCGTCGGCCACGAACGGTCGGCTCC
>Ga0302122_10000048_pt1 | contig 57353 bp, 60 predicted proteins | sample CB21_SCM_MG_FD_203115 | JGI IMG/M metagenome (GOLD analysis project Ga0302122, IMG submission 203115) | Marine microbial communities from Western Arctic Ocean, Canada - CB21_SCM | ecosystem: Environmental > Aquatic > Marine > Oceanic | place: Canada: Western Arctic Ocean | collected 2017-09-28 | reverse complement strand
GCTTTATGGCCATGGCAGAGTACCTGCGAAATTCAGCTCCAGGGTTTAAGGGCCGGGCTCTGACTGGCTCGGGCAACTATGAACAGATCCCAGCGCTTGCTGAACGGGGCAAACTCAGAATTGAACGCTTCCTCGCGGAAGTTGATGGCCTGGTCGGCGACAAACCGTTCGTGGCCGGTGACGCGTTTACTGTGGCCGATATTGATCTGCTGGTATTGATTGATTTTGCGACATGGCGAAAGTTGTCATTGCCCGAGAATGCGACCCGCGCCAGGCGATGGCATGACGCTGTAAGCGCTCGACCGAGCGCAGCTCTATAGAAAGCGCTATGCCTCTCCGGAGAAGATGGCGTACAAGGCCGGTCAGGGTGTTGTGATCTACTGCAGCAAGCCACCCTGAAACGTAATTTTTAGGCCATGCCAGGAGTACGGTGGCTAAAGCTTCTTATCCATTACGTCCCAGACCGAGGAGAACATCTGGTACGCTATTATGGCTGGTACAGCAACTTCCATGGGAGGTGAACAAGAACCTAAGATCGTGTGACTGTGGCAGCGATTTCGACAGGTTCAGGATATTAGCTTGAATGGGATATCTAGAGTCGCGACGCATTCATCGGCCACCAAAACTGGGTTGGTGGCCAGTGCATGGCGGGTAGCGCAAAACAAAGGGTCTCTCTTTCCATGGCGGTAGTGCACAGATTGAAGGTCGAACGCTTGGGCGAAGTAGTCGCCGGTACGCTTTAGCCAATGAAGTTTTCTATAGCGACGGCCAACACCAATACGGACACGCTATCATCTTCACCAGAATTTACTTAGCATACGGGCAAAGCCCCCGTAAGACACCTCTTTAGAGAAAAATGACTACCACCGGCCGGCCGAAACTCTCAACTCCTCGATCTGGCGTTGAGCACTAGACATTCTCAAAGCTACGTTATCGTTGGCACCTGCTTTTCGATTCAGGTTGTCTATGTTGGTATCCTGTGCACATTTGGGGTGCTGTTCTTGGAGTTCGAACAAACCTTTGGTTGGAACCGTACTACTATTTCTGGCGCATTTTCAGTATTTCTCCTCACAACCGGATTTGTCGGGGTCGTGATCGGAAAACTTAATGATCGATTTGGACCCAGCCGAATCATGATCGCTGGCGCTGTGATCCATGGCATTGGTTACGCCCTGATGTATATGATCCAAGCGCCTTGGCAGCTCTATCTATTTTATGGCGTGCTCGCAGCGGTGGGCTTTAGCACGCACGACGTCCTCACGTTATCTACGGTCGCACGGTGGTTCACAACCCAAAGAAACTTGATGTCCGGTATCGTCAAAGCAGGTGCTGGCGTGGGCCAGTTCATTACTCCAGTGTTGCTTGCCAGTGTGCTGGCAGTCTACGACTGGCGGACCGCCTGTCTGTTCATTAGTGTTGCCTCTACGCTTGCACTCGTGTTTTTGGCACCGTTCTTACGGCGGGATCCACCCCCGGCACCGAACCTGACTCTTAGCAATGAGCCACCAGTTGCATCAGGCACTGCCGCGAGCGAAACTGGCATGACACTGCGCGCTGCAGCGGCTATGCCTAACTTTTGGATTTTTTGTGCCGGCCAGTTTCTCGTATTTTTCTGCCTGATGGCAATCATGGTCCACATTGTGCCCCATGCCAGGGATCTGGGGTTTGCCCCGGGGCGGGCTGCCCAGGTCTTGGCTGCTATTGGTGGGGCCAGTATTGTGGGTCGGATTGTCATGGGCGGTCTCGGAGACAGGCTGGGCGGTAAACGCGCACTCACCATTTCATACCTGCTACTCGCTGGCAATCTGGTCTGGATTCTCTTCATAGAAAATCCGTGGATATTGTTCTTGTTTGCTCCTATTTACGGTTTTACCCACGGTTCTTTTTTTACCTTGATCTCTCCGACTGTCGCAGAGTTCTTCGGGACCAGGTCCCATGGCGTGATTTTCGCGATCGTTCTGCTTCACGGCACGATCGGTGGCGCCATGAGCCCGATCATTGCCGGGCTCGTCTTCGATGCGACTGGCACCTATCAGCCTGTGTTCATAACACTGTCAGTCCTGGCCTTTACGGGACTGATCCTGGTTAACTTTGTCCAGAAAATACCTGTTCCCACTGCCGAATCGAACCTCTTGCCTTGTTCGCAAGAGCGCTAGAGGGCTTAATGGTAAGCCTATGGCGCTATCGACCCCGATTTCGTTTTTCTTGATGGTTACTTATGTTTCCTAATGTATAAACAACGTAATATTGCATTGAACAGCACTCAGGAAAGCGCAACACCGACCCAATGCCGGGAGTCATATCATGATGCTTGACGGTAATCAGTTAGAGCAATTTCACAAAGACGGATTTCTCTTTCTGCCAGGCTGGTTTTCCAGCGCAGAATCGTCCACGCTGCTAGGGGAAGCGATCAAAGTTTATGCCATGGGCCGAACAGAGGTTGTTCGGGAGAAAAGTGGTGCTGCACGTACTGCGTTCGCTGCGCACACCTATAACGAGGGATTTCGTCTACTCGGAGCCCACCCACGCCTGATCAAACCTGTAATGCAGCTACTCGGCGAAGAAGTTTACATGCATCAGTATAAAGTCAATGCAAAAGCGGCATTCGACGGAGAGGTCTGGCAGTGGCACCAGGATTTTGGCACTTGGCATCGCGATGACGAAATGCCCGAACCTCGAGCCATGAACGTTGCGATCTACCTAAATGACGTTACCGCAGCGAATGGCCCGTTACTTTTTATTCCAAAGAGCCACACAGCAGGTACTCTACCCGCGGGCCATGACATCAAGACCACATCCTATCCACTGTGGACCCTGGATAGGGAAACAGTAACCCGCTTAGCTGAGCGGGGGGGTATTGCTGCACCTGTTGGTAAGGCCGGTTCGGTAGTGATGTTCCACAGTAATCTAGTCCATGCCAGTCCCCCCAATATAAGTCCTTTTGGACGTACGATTGTGTATCTGAGCCTTTGTGCCGTGTCTAATCATATTCGTCGTTACCAGCGGGCAGAGTTCATCGCACATCGGGATTTCAAACCTATTGTCCCACTGGCCGATGACTGCTTGAACAAGCTTGAAACTGAAGCAGCATAGTGACACGAGCGTGGCCCTAGCGCTGGTCATGGCTCTTGTAAAACCCCTGACCTTCATCATCCTGTTTCCATCGAAATTCCTGTTCCTGCTGCCCGGCGGCTAACTAACCCGGATGCTTATACGGGTAACAGAAATTGTGTGAAACAGACGGCACCACGAGTTTGGGCCGCTTGCACGCAGTGCGAGGAGTGATTACCTTTTCTGCTTTCGCAAAGATAACAAGGGTGAGGGCATGAGAGTTTTGATTACCGGCGGTGGCGGATTTCTTGGTCAGAAACTGGCACATGCGCTGGCAGCGTGGGGTGCGATTCTAGGAGAGTTGATTTCAGCCATGGAATTGATCGATGTGTTGCCTCCGGCCAAGGTAGACGCCAACTTTCCCGCCTCGGTTCAGGCCCGCGACATTTCTGATCCGGTCCAGGCAGTTCTCAAGTAGGTATGGCGGTTCGCCCTGTGCGGACGCAGGTAATATGGTCCTCATGATTCGGGCAGTGTCATAGGCGATCTGCAAACCCAATACACCGCAGAGCCGCTACTGCAAGGGGCTTGCGGCTATGGTCGCCATGCCCAAACGACAGTAGGTGCTGGTGCATAACGTCTACAGCATAGGTAACGCTGTGTGACGTGGACTCAATACAGAAAAAAGAAGGGGGTCAAACGCAAGGCGGCGCAAGAATTGGTGATATTGTTTGGTGATTATCGGTCGAAGTTTGAGTTGCAATGCGAAGAATTGGGCATGTTGATGGCGGCGAGCCTAGAAAGTGGGATAATCTGAAACTCGAAAGTTAATCTGATCATTCTCGTATAAGCGGGAATCTTGGTTCGCGCCCATGTTGGCAGGTTTCGTGCTTATACGGGAGTGATTTTACTTATTGTTGGGAATATAAAATGGGACAGTTTACAAACAAGAAAGCGATCGTTTTAGGTGGTACCTCTGGTATCGGGTTGTCAACTACCCAGATGCTGCGCGATGGTGGGGCAGAGGTTATCGCCGGCAGCCGGCGCGTATGTGAAATCGACGGTGTCGAATGTGTACAGGTCGATGTGCTCGATCGCGAAGCCTTGAGCGCCTTGTTCGAAAAACATCACGGTTTTGACTACCTGGTTAACGCTGCAACCGGTGGATCGCGTGCTATCGGGCCTTTTCTCGAAATGGACCTGGACGGTTTTCAAAACTCTTTTGCTAAACTTTGGGGTTACACCAACAGCGTCCGCCTGGGGGTTCCGCATATGTCGCAAACCGGTGCAGTCGTGTTGATCAGCGGCTACCCGGCGCGTAAATGGCGGGCGGGGGCGATTGCAATCGGCAGCGTCGGCGGTTCGGTCGAGGCCTTTATTCGATTGGGCGCCAACGAAATCAAGCCGGTAAGACTGAACGGGGTATCCCCCGGGCTGATCGATACCCCGATGTCACCGCTCAAGGGAGAAGAGCGCGAGAATTACTATCACAAAGGTGCAGCTGGGCATATTATCCCACGGGCGGGAACAGCGGATGAAGTCGCCGCCGCCGCTATCTTTTTGCTCGAAAACGAATTCGTTAGCGGCACTATTATTGACGTCGACGGGGGTGCTATTGTTTCATGAGGTTCAAGAGAATCAGAAAACTCCTAAAAGGCGATATGGCAGGGCGCAGTGCCGAGCTGGATTATTCCCGTATCGGCTCAGATGACGGCGTAAGGCTCCCTATCTGGTAACAGCAGATTGCTATTTCTTTTGTCTATGAGGTGGAGGTGACTGTGGCGATAGTAGGGTCGCCGCAGAAATAGGTGCCACTCATCAACGTTCTAAAATGGGATGGGTTGGCAGTTACCGACCGAAGCCATGGCCTGAGCTACCTATCGTGAGCCCACCACACAAAGCCGCTCTAAAGGTTGGGATTGGCGGGCTCGGCACCATTGGTTTTAATCTGGCCCAACGTCTGGATGAAGGACTCGAGGGCTTGATTCTTAGCGCGGTGTCAGCGCGAGATACCGATGCTGCCCGCTTGAGACTGAATGTTCTGCGACAACAGGTTCCGGTTTTGCCCTTAGCGGAACTGGCGCAAGTCTGCGATGTCGTGGTTGAATGCGCGCCTGCTGCAGTGTTCAGTCAGGTTGCTGAGCCGACGGTGCGATTGGGCAAGGTGTTGATTACGGTCAGCGTAGGGGGGTTACTAAATAACTGGCATCTGGTCGAGATGGCGAAGACCACTGGTGCACGCATTAATGTCCCCAGTGGTGCGATCCCAGGGCTTGATGCGGTACGGGCAGCCGCCCTGGGTGAGATCAAATACGTATCGATGGTAACCCGAAAACCACCTGCGGGGTTGGCCGGTGCTCCTCATATCCAAAGCAATAAGATTGATCTGGACTCTATAGATCAGCCACTTAAGGTATTTGAAGGCTCGGCCCGCGAGGGCGTCCAGGCTTTCCCAGCAAATGTCAATGTGGCGGCCGCACTGGGGCTTGCCGGCGTAGGGCCAGAATACACACGGTTGGAAATATGGGCCGATCCTGGAATTAGTCGAAATACTCATACAATTACTGTCGAATCGGACAGTGCACGACTTGAGCTGAAGATCGAAAATATCCCGACTGCTGAGAATCCGGGGACAGGCAGGATCGTTGTATTAAGTATGCTTGCGGCTCTTAAGAGATTGGTCGATCCTCTGACAGTAGGCACTTAAATCGGTCCTGTTGGAGTCTATACGGCTTGCAAGGTATCTCGAGCCGACTGGAAATCATGTTGAAGCAAAGGCAGTGCGACATCTCATAATTTATCTGCGTGGCGCCCGGATAACTAAAGGCCGATGCTGAAAGTCCGGCCCATCTCCCGAGCTTCCTGAAGCAAAAATGCAGGGTGTTCACCGCCGTCGGTCGAACCGTGAAGGTATTCGAAACGTCCATCGGCAATGCCGCAGAAATCAAAGATGCCCGTGACGATCTGAGTTTCTATGGCGGTGTCGTAGTCACGCTTGGCATAGGTTGCTGCATCCGACGCTGAAAGCCCGATAGCGAGCGCCCGCTTGTGACTGAGGAACTTGGATCCGTATGCGATATCCTTGTTCCAGACGCGGTCAATCCAGCCTTTCAAGATAGCCGGAAATGACCACCACCAGATCGGAAAGACCAGGATAATCCCGTCATTGCGCTGAAGCCGTTCGATCTCAGTCTGTACTGCGTCGGAGTAGGGTTTATTTACACTACCCCAGTCAGGCTCATCAGCGGGTGTCAGCAGTGGGTCAAAACCCTCACGATAAAGATCGGCTAGTTCAGCTTCATCACCTGCGTCAGCCAGTCTGGTCACAACGGCGTCGGTGACTTGACCCGTCAGCGAATTCCGGCGTGGATGCGCCATTACGACAAGCACCTTCATTGTGATTCCATGGCAACGGGTATCAAGTTCGAATTTGTATCACTACCTGACGCGCAAGCATCAGATAAGCTTAAATACAAAGGCCGGGTTAATTTATTTCCAGTTATCAGCAACTCTTCCACGGGAGAGTCCGAACTCTATACGGGTAACTTGTTTTGAAGATCAGGCTCTACATTGGGAATGCTTTTATCGTTCTTGGTTTTAGTCTTGGGCATCTCAGCTCTAGTTACTACTGTGATGCTGTAATAACCAATACCTTGGATTGTAAAACTTTAGTTGCACTAAAATCGTTAACTAAAATGTGACTGTTATAGCTTTGATTTCGCAGTAGGCGTCCAATGCAGCGAGGCCTTTTTCGCGCCCGATGCCACTTTCTTTCATGCCGCCAAATGGCACTGTATCTCCGGCACTGTGATAGCCGTTGATAAATACCTGTCCCGCTTCGACACCCCGGGCAAAACGCATCGCTTTACTGATATCCTTGGTTTGAATGCCGGCCGCCAGCCCGTAAGACGTTCCGTTGGCAATATCTATCGCGTGGTCTACATCATCGACCCCGATAACACTCAAGATCGGGCCAAACACTTCGGCTGTGCCCAACTCATCTTCTGGTGACACATTATCTGCTATTGACGGTGTGAAGAAATATCCGCCTTCACATTCTGCAACCTGAGCTTTTTCTCCACCCGTGACAAACGTTACCCCCCGGTCTCTGGCACGTTGAGCGAATCCCGCTACCGACGCCAATTGTCGATCAAAAATCAAAGGGCCCATTACTGGATTATCAAGCCCATGGCCCAGTGAAATCGATTCGACCCCTTTGATCAATCGATCGATTACTTCCTCATGAATCGGGCGATCTACCAAAAGCCGCGTCCCGGCGGAACAAATCTGCCCGGCATTCTTATACATTCCCGTCAGAACGCTAGGCACGGCAACATCCAGGTCCGCATCTCGAAGCACCACATGAGGAGACTTCCCACCCAGCTCTAATGTGACTGAGGCGAGATGGGCCGCCGCCGCCGCCATAACTCTTTTCCCGTTGGAATCGAACCCGTGAAGATGATATGGCGAACATCTGGATGCTCACTCAATATCCGTCCTGCTTCTTCTCCATGACCGGGGACTACATTGACAACGCCAGAGGGCACTCCAACCTCTTCGAGCAACTCAATCAGGAGAATTGCGCTTAGTGGAGTTTCTTCGGCGGGTTTGACCACCGCAGTGTTCCCGCAGGCCAATGCCGGTGCAAGGCTACGCGCTACCGATCGATATCGGAACATTCCAAGGCACAATATGACCAGTGACCCCGATGGGTACGCGTTCGGTGAAACAGACCTTGGATGGGCCAAGCGGCACCGTTGTCCCCTCGAGCTTATCTACAATGCCTGCGTAATAACAAAAGTAATCTGCCGTTCGTTCAACGGTAGCCTTAGCGTCATTGAAAGGTTTGCCGGTATCCAGGGTTTCCACTAGAGTTAAATGTTCAATATCCTGCCGAATTCGATTCCCGACCTCCCACAACAACTGGCCACGCGCTTTCGGTGCCAGTGTCGCCCAGGGTCCGTTAAGTGCGCGCTTTGCTGCCTGAACTGCATGGTCCACATCGCTGGCTTTTCCTGCCGCCACAGCGGTCAGTAATAACCCAGAGCCGGGATCAAAAGTTTCGATTTGATCGCGGCTTTCAGCGGCAATTTTCTGACCGTCGATCAACAGGTAATTCGGCAATTCACCGGCCTTTGAAATGGCCTCGGCCCAACGACTCATAAATCTCTCCTCAAACTTTTACAGCAACTACTAAATCACATTGGCAATCAGGAATCTTAACGTTAATTTCGGGATCAGTGGTGATGAAAGCCGATTCGGACTCAACGGTCCGGGTTGAGTAGTGCGCCTTAACCCGTGATACTCAACCCATGGTTCCGTTATCTGTATTGGATCTGGCTCCGATTACACAAGGCAGTGATGCTGGCCAGGCGCTCAGCAACAGCTTGGAGCTTGCCCGTCATACTGAAAAACTTGGTTTCAACCGTTACTGGGTTGCCGAGCACCACAACATGCCCGGCATTGCCAGCGCGGCGACCGCCGTTGTCATCGGCCATATCGCAGGTGGCACCCAAGCCATTCGGGTTGGCTCGGGCGGTGTCATGCTGCCGAACCACGCTCCGCTTGTCATTGCAGAACAATTCGGCACCCTCGAGTCACTTTATCCCGGCCGGATAGAACTGGGCCTGGGTCGAGCCCCTGGAACCGATCAGTTCACAGCCCAGGCGCTTCGCCGCAGCCTTGCCGGTGATGTGGATCAATTCCCTCGTGATGTCCAGGAACTTCAGAGCTATTTTCTACCCGACCAAACGAGTCAGAGGGTCAAAGCGGTGCCGGGCAGCGGCCTCAATATCCCCATCTGGATTCTGGGTTCAAGCCTTTACGGCGCTCAACTCGCTGCCGCCCTGGGCTTGCCTTACGCCTTTGCTTCGCATTTTGCGCCGGCAGTCATGATGCAAGCCATACAGATTTACCGCGAACGATTCGAGCCATCGGCTCAACAGGCAACGCCTTATGTCATGCTTGGTTGCAACGTGTGCGCAGCTAAGACCGATGCGAAAGCCTGGTGGCTTCGAAGCTCAGCACTGCAATCGACTTTGAACCTTCGCCGCGGGCAACCCGGGCCGCTGCCGCCGCCGGTGGAGAATCTACAAAGCCAGATAAGCCCACATGAAACAATGATGCTAAAAGAGTTGGAAATCGCCTCTATGGTTGGATCAGCCCAAACTGTCAGGGGTGAACTAGAGGCTTTTATAAAGTATACGGGTGCCGACGAGTTGATCGTTGCCTCTCAGATTTACGATCACGACGCAAGATGTCGGTCGTACGAGATTACAGCCGATGTTGCTATCACAAAGGTGCCCTGATGCGACAGACCAATGCCTCATCGATAGACAATAATAGCGTTCGTGTCAGCCTGCATCAAAGTGACCTGCTTGGACTGATCAACAAGTAGCGATGTAAACCAGACAGTACCAAGGTTTCAGGCTTGTTGATAGCGCAAGGCGTTACATCTGCCAAAGGCAAATTCCTATTGCCATTCCTTACCGTTACAATTCCCAATCAATGAATAAGAAAACACCTATGAGAACAGCACTGGTCACTGGCAGTGGACGAAATATCGGCCGGGCGGTTGTGCTCGCACTGGCTGAGCAGGGTTGTAATGTGATCATCAACGGATCGTCAAACCGGGCGGCGTGCGAGGCCGTTGCTGGGGAAGCCCAAGCTCTAGGCGCCAAGGCGCTGGTTGCTATGGGCGATGTCGGTGATCCCGATGCGGCTCGTCAGATCTGCCGTAGCGGGGTGACGGAGTTTGGCCGCATTGATATTCTGGTTAACAACGCTGCGGTGCGGCCCTTAAAGCCTTTTCTTGAGACCACCGATGATGACTGGCACCGGGTGCTGGATGTTGACTTAAACGCGGCGTTTTACACCTGTCGCGAGACGCTACCGGGCATGGTCGACAACGGCTGGGGTCGGATCATCAATCTAACTGGCATGAATGCCATCCATGGTTACAAGGGCAGGGTGCCGGTGTCAGTTGCGAAGCATGGCTTGTGGGGGCTAACCAAAGCGCTTGCCAAGGAGTTCGGCCCCAGTGGCATCACTGTCAACGCGATCTCACCGGGCCCGATTCAGTCTGAACACGACGATGCCGAATTGTCCCGCCATATTCGCGAACAGGTGGGACGTATTCCGGTAGGCCACCTTGGCGAACCCACACACATCGCGGCCCTTTGCACCTATCTTGTGTCTGATGGTGGGGCGTTCATGTCCGGTCAGATGATTGCCTGCAATGGCGGCACCGAGACCTGATCGATCTTGGCATATAGCCTCCAGTTAGAAAATCCACTTCTGCATAGTCGCTAGTAGCGGATGGCTGGCAATGGAATAACAGTGCATGATGCTTAACAAGGTAGCGATCTTAAGTCCTGGAGCCATGGGGCATGCAGTAGGACGGGTCCTGGCCGAACACGGTGTGGACATCATGACATGCCTTGCTGGGCGCAGCGAGCGCACCCACCGGTTAGCCAGTGCTGCAGGCTTCACAGAGATCCCCACATTGGAGGATCTGGTTTGCGAAGCTGATTTGGTGCTTTCGATCCTGGTTCCAGTCGATGCAGAAGCCATTGCCTGCCAGTTGGCTGGTGCGCTCAAGGCTACCGGTGCCCAACCGTACATCGCCGACTGCAATGCGATCTCTCCAATGCGTAGTGCAAAAATTGAAACAATCATTCAGTCGGCCGGTGGGAGATTCATCGATGCTTCGATCATCGGGCCGCCGCCGGGGCAGGGTGCACCGCCGCGTTTCTATGTTTCTGGAATCCACGCTGAGGTAATGCTGCCTCTGGACGGCAAAGGCATTGTGGTTAAGTCACTTGGCGATATCGTTGGCCGGGCATCGGGAATCAAGATGTGTTACGCGGCCCTGACTAAAGGAACCAGCACGCTACAGGTTGCCCTGCTTACTGCTGCTGAATCAATGGGCCTGACAGAAGAACTGCGCCAGGAGTTGGCGTACAGCCAGGCGACTGCCTTGCAGAGCATGGAATCAACTATTCCAAGGCTGCCACCCAACGCGCACCGCTGGGTCGGAGAAATGGAAGAGATCGCAAGCACCTTTGCCCATGTAGGTGTGACCTCACATTTCCACCTTGGTGCGGCGGCCATTTACCGACTGCTGGAAGCGACCTCGTTTGCGAATGAGAGTCCTGAGACAGTCGACCCTGACCGAACGCTGGCCCGGACCATCGAGGCAGCGGTCGCGCAATTACCGCGTGAATGCGAGAGTCAACTTGAGGAAGGTGCTGGCAGTAACACCACCGCTGGGGAAAGGCTCAAATAACGGTTTCATAAAAAGGAGCGGATTATGCAGGTCCAAGCAAACGGTATTTCCATGCACTACACCATGGATGGTCCAGTGGATGCGCCGGTGGTGGTGCTGGGTCATTCGTTATCCGCGAACCTGGGTATGTGGGATAGCCAGATGCATGCTCTGGCACAGTACCGGGTGCTACGGTATGACACTCGTGGTCACGGGGCAACAGAGGCACCGGCGGCTGACTACACGCTCACACTGTTAGCAGACGATCTTTTTGGTCTGCTCGATTCCCTCGGCCTGGACCAGGTTCACTTTGTTGGCCTGTCAATGGGTGGGATGATCGGCCAGGTCGCGGCAGTCACAGACCAGAGTCGCTTCCTGTCGCTCAGTTTGTGCGACACCACCAGCACTGTTCCCGAAGCGTTGCACAGCACTTGGCACGAGCGTATTGAAACCGTGAGAGCTGACGGCGTGGAATCGCTGGTGACATCGACGATTGACCGTTGGTTCTCGACACACTACCAGGTTCAAGCTAGCATCGAGGTTGACAAAATCCGGGCAATGATCCGGTCTACAGCCGTAGAGGGTTACTGTGGATGCTGTTACGCTATCATGGGCTTGAACATCACTGACCAGTTGCCGGCAATCACGGTACCCACTTTACTGATTGTCGGAGAGGATGATCCCGCTACTCCAGTGGCAGCACACCAAGTAATCAATCAACGGATTGCCGGCTCGGAATTGGTGGTGATCCCGGATGCGCTGCATTTATCGAACGTTGAGCAGCGCGATGCGTTCAATACCGTGCTCTGTGGATTCCTGGCCAGGCATGCCTGACTCGTCACATCAACTAAGAGAAAAGCAAAGTGGTACTTTTTGACCTGCAAGATCGGGTGGCGATTGTTACCGGTGGCAACGGCGGTATTGGGCTCGCGATGGGCCAGGGCATGGCCCAGGCTGGTGCGGCGGTGGTTGTGGCTGCGCGCGATCCGGTCAAAGGCGAAGCGGCAGTCACAGCCCTTAAGAGCTTAGGTGTCCGGTCCGCGTTCATAGCGCTGGACGTTCGCGACGAGGCGTCGTGCGTTAATCTCATTGAAACCGTGGCGGCCGATTTCGGGCGAGTCGACGTGCTGGTGAATAACGCTGGCACCAACGACCGCAAGCAGCCCGAGGAATACGCTCTGGCCGAGTGGCAAGCGATCATCGACACCAACTTGACCAGTGCGTTTATGCTCAGTCAGCGTGTTTACCCGGTTATGAAAAATGCCGGTGGTGGCAAGATCATCAATATTGGATCGATGATGTCGATTTTTGGGGCCTCATTTACCGTGCCCTATGCATCGAGCAAGGGTGGCATTGTGCAAATGACCAAGGGCATGGCCTGTGCCTGGGCCAAGGACAACATTCAGGTCAATGCGGTACTTCCAGGCTGGATCGATACCACACTCACTCGCGAAGCAAGGCTGCAGGTCGATGGACTGCATGAAAAGGTTGAATCGCGAACACCCGCTGGGCGCTGGGGCGTGCCACAGGATCTGTCTGGCATCGCGGTGTTCCTGGCTTCGGCCGCTTCGGATTTTGTGACTGGCACGGCGATTCCAGTCGATGGCGGATACTCTGTCCAGGGATAAATGAAGACTATGGAACCTATCCGAATTCAGTTTACCCGGTTCTCCGCTTTTTACTCGCCCCTCATCGCGACACTCTCAGGCGGGTTTCTCACGCGCGAAGGTCTTGATGGCCAGTCGTCGGTGGCACAGCCTGGAGTTTCAGCCATTAAAGCGTTATCCGCAGGAGAGGTCGATGTGGTGCAATCTGCACCAAGTCAAGCATTCGCTTTTGCCGAACGCGGTGAAATGCCGCCCGCTCTGCACTTTGCCCAGATCAACCGAACCGACGGCTTCTTTGTAGTCGGGCGACAGCATGAGCCGGCCTTTGCGCTTAGTCACTTGGCAGGGCGGCAGGTTATTGTCGACCATGGCGGACAGCCGTTGCACATGTTTCGCTATGCCTGCTTAAAGGAAGGGGTAGACAATGACACGCTCAGCCTGATCGATGCTGGATCGACTGACGACATGATTGCGGCGTTTCGTGCAGGGCAAGGGGACTACATTCATCTGCAGGGTCCGGCACCACAGCAGTTGCAAGCCGACGGAATTGGCTGTGTAGTCGGTCGAGTCGGCGATTGGGTGGGTGCTTGTGCATTCTCCAGTCTGGCCTCGACGCCGGAGTGGCTTGCGGGCGAGACAGCCGGGGCCTTCATGCGCGCTTTTCGACAGGCGCGGGAGTGGGTTAACGAGGCTCCGCCACAGGAAGTTGCCGCTTCGGAACTGTCCTACTTTCCCGGGGTGCCGGTCGAGATCCTGGCGGACACCATTGGTGCCTACCAGGCATTGGGGTGCTGGTCTTCCCAGGTTGAGATAATCCCAGAAGAACTCGCCGTCACGGTTGAGGTTTTTCGCCAGGCTGGAATCGTCACCGGCCCGGTTGATCCGACACACGTTACGGTGTCGCCGCCGAGATGAAATCTGGTCTTCTAATTAGGAACGCTCTCATCGTCGATGGGACAGGCGCTCCACCGTTTCTTGGGAGTGTCCAGGTCTCGGGCGAGCGCATCGCCGAGGTCGGTGAATGTGTTGGCACTGCGAAGATTGAGATTTCTGTCGGGAGTTGAGTTTCCCTGGCATGAGCTATAGGGCCAGGCCCCCAGCGGCCGCTGATGACGTAATCTGTTGGTGGCTCTAGAGCTAAGGCATCTGTACCAGGTGACTATGAGGTTACCCGATCTTTGGGCTCGCCTGTCGCGAGGAACATCTCAATATTTTCCATCACGCGAAACCCCATGTCATCTCGAGCTTCAATCGTTGCTGTTCCAATATGGGGAGATAACACGACGTTTTGCATCTCGATCAGGGCAGGGTTGATCTCCGGCTCGTTTTTGTAAACATCAAGGCCCGCGCCGGCAATCACGCCGTTTTGCAGGGCGCGTATCAAAGCATCTTCGTCGACGACAGCGCCTCGTGCAGCGTTAATCAGCACACTGCTTGGCTTCATGGCGGCAAATGCACGATCATCGATAAGGTGCTGGGTCTGGGGTGTCAGTGGGCAGTGGATTGAGACAATGTCGGCCAGCGCGAGCAGTTCGTATAGGTCAGGACAGTAACGAGCCTCGAATTCTTTTTCGGCCGTGCGGTTTCTTTTGCGATTATGGTAAAGGACCGACATGCGAAACCCCCGAGTACGATGAGCGACGGCTCGCCCGATGCCGCCAAGGCCAATGATGCCGACCGTTTTTCCCCAGACTCTTAGACCACACAAGGGGTCATCGACCTTAAACCCCTGCCAGTCACCGCGCCGCACAACGTTATCCAGATCAATCAAACGTCGACAGACCGATATCATTAAACCAACCGTGAGGTCTGCCGTATCTTCTGCAACGACGTCCGGTGTATTACTGACGTAAATACCACGCTGGGTAGCGGCTGAAACATCGATATGCTGAGTGCCCGCACTGATGGTTGCGATCAGTTTTACGCTATCAGGCAATTTTGAGATCAAGTGCACATCTATCGGATCGAAACCACACGGACACAGCACCGTTGCGCCTTGACACTGCTCCACGATCTCTTCGGCGCTCATTATGCGATCAGAGGGGTTCAATCTCACATCGAAGCGCTCCGCAATTGCGGTTTGGACGGCCTTTGTCCAACTTCGGGTCACTACTACCACAGGTTTTGTCATTTTTTCTTCCTCACGATTCTAGCGGGGTGCTACAACATAAAACCCATCCGCCTAAGGCTTGAGATCAGAGCGGGTCGTTGCCACCGCCGATTGCGGTAATGCTGCCGGCGCCCGCAGAAATAAGGCCACGACTGCCAAGAGTATCGGCAGAAGGGCCAGGCTCCGAAGAGTCCAGTCATAAGTGCCGGAGATATCGAAAGCCATCGCCAGAGGGAGCGGGCCCAGGGATGCACCGACGATGACGATCATTTGCCCCGTTCCCTGGATGCTACCCAGGTGTTTGCGCCCGAAGTACCTCGGCCAAAGAAACGCAACATAGTTCATGGTGGCGGCGTTATTCAGGCCGAAAATCATGGCATAAATCACGGCCCCCGTCATATTGCCGACCAGCGTGACAGACACAAGTGACGCTGCCATAACAACAAGGCCGCCGGCGAGCATCCACTCGGTTCGAAAACGATCAAGCATACGGCCAATGATCGGCATTGTGATCGCTGCTGTAATGCCAGTAATGGTAAACATGGAAGTCGCGTCTTGTGCAGAGAGGCCATGTTTCATCAAAATGCCTTTGTTCTCTACGTGGAGTGCAGTCACCAGCATCGATAGAGCAAAAAGACTGGCTGTAATGATATAGAACGTCGACGATCGCAGGGCTTCGCCTCGAGTCAGCCCGGTCATCACAGTCGGCTCACCGGGGTCATTGTCGTGTGGGGCACCGTCTGGTGCAAGGCCGACCTGCTCAGGTTTGTTATAGGCCAACAGAATGATCGGCGGCAACAGAATAATCCAGGTGCTGATTCCGAGCCAGATCCAGGTCTCGCGCCAGCCAATGGTCTCGATCAACCATTGGCATAAAGGGGGGTGTATTGCCATCGAAATCGGAAACCCCAGCGACATTATGCCAAGTGCAAAGCCCCGCTTGCGGTTAAACCATTGAGAGACCAAGTTGTTGCAGCTCAGCATTAAGGAGCCTTGGCCGAGAAATCGCAAGCAGCCAAAACCGATTGTGATGGCAAGCCAACTGGATGCAAAACTAAACAACACGCAGGCGAGGCCGAGTGCCAGCGTAAGTATCCAGAGTAAGCGGGCCGGACCGACCCGATCAATCACGCTACCGAGCTTGGGGAGTAAAAAGGCAGCGACCAAGGTAGCACCGCCATACGCCGCTGCAATGGCGGTGCGGGAAAGCCCAAGCTCCTGCGACAGCGGGTCGAAAAATAAGCCAATCAAATGTGATTGACCTGGTCCGGTACCAAACATGGCGAGTGCAGCAACCGGAAGAATAACCCAACCATAGAATACTCGTTGGTTCATAGTCCGAAACAGCGATTGTCGAAGGTCAGTGAGCATAGATAGATCAGGTAAGTGGGTTAGCCGTTGAGGCTACGTGAATAATCAGGGTTTAAAACCTATAGGTTTTGACCAAAGTTCAGCAGAGCTGAGATCAGTGGTTGTGGTGCTTCAGCCGGGAGCATATGGCCGGCGTTTTCGACATCGATTCGGCGAACGTTCGGAATTCTTCTTACCAGTTTGTCAACAACATCGGCGTCGAAAAATACTCGATCATTCAAGCCCATAATCACCAAAACGGTGCAGGTGATGTGTTCGTAATCGACGTTCCAATCAGCTGCACCCATATTTTTCAACAGATTATATGTGCCAGAATTTTTATCCAGCGGTTGATAGTCGGTATCGGGTTTGATAATGGCCTTTCGATTGGCAGCGAGCCAGTCAGCCCCCCCAAAGCAGCAGCGTCATCATGTCGCCCATCAGTTGAGGGCCGCCGACCTCCATGACTCGGACCACCGCATCATTGATCCACACTATACGGGGTCCAATCTGCTGTAAGGTATTGATAAGGACCAATCCAGCCATATCCAACCCGGCGAGATGTGCCTGGGTGGCGAAAAGGCCACCGATCGATAACCCGGCCAAGACTGGTCGCTTGATCTCCAGGGTTTCGACGATCAGGCGCAAGTCCTCAGCGATTAGTGTGTCGTCAAGTGCTGTTCCGGGTGAGAAGGGGCTGTCCGGTTGGCCACGAAAGTTATAAGTGAGAGTGCCATAACCGACGTCGCGGAGCGCTGGGCCAACGCCTTGCTGCCATTGTTGGGCAGCTCCAGAGACCGGATTGACGAAAATAAAAGTGGGGGCATCGGCGCCCGATGGCGCATCATGCTCATAGTACAGACCGTCGTTGGCACTAATTCTCAGATATGATATTTCTCTCCTCCTGTCAGAATTTCTAAATCACAGCCTCTTCAGAAATCGCAGGTACTGCCTATAGCGCTGTGGTGTGACCGCGATGGTTGCCAGCACGGTCATCGCGGCGCCAGTTGTCCAATCCGGCCGTTGTCTGTGAGCGTTAACTGTTGCTGGTGCCGTATTGGGTTGCGACAGCTTTGATTGAATAAGTTTTGTGCCTTTAAGCATTTAATGGCTCCCGAGCAAGTGCTGAAAAATTAAGACCCAGCGCTGAAGCGCAACCCGCAACGGCCAGGTAGTCATGCGGCTTAATAGTGTGCAGCATAGCGCCCGGGGTTTAGTGGGAGGCCCACTTTGACGGCATTGACAGCGCTGATGGGTGAATTTGGGACTATGAAGAAGGAAAAATCAAGCCATTTGAATTTGGCGGAAGTAGCCGAACGAGCGATATCGCCAAGGTCGCGGGGCGCCCGATTCAATCACAGTCAACAGTGATCGACCACGCGAAGTTCAACGTCCGGTATGATGGCCGACTTTTCTGATTAACAAATAGGCCTGCGTAACATGCTGAGAATCGCAGAAAAAATGAGTCGGCTTGGTACCGAAACGGCTTTCGATGTTCTGGCTCGGGCCGATGCATTGGCGCGTGGAGGGCGGGACATCATTAATCTTGGGATCGGCCAGCCCGATTTCAAAACCCCAGAGCACATTGTGGAGGCGGCGGTCAAAGCGCTGCATGACGGTCACCATGGCTACACTCCTTCTCCGGGTATTCCACAGTTGCGCGAATCGGTAGCACAGGATCTTGTGAAGCGTCGGGGAGCCAAGATTTCTGCCGATCGTATTGTGATTGTCCCAGGCGGAAAGGTAACGATGTTTTTCGCAATCCTGATGTTCGGTGAGCCGGGTGCAGAAATCCTGTATCCCAACCCTGGATTCCCTATCTACCAGTCGCTCATCGAGTTCACCGGTGCAAAGGCCGTGCCCATACGCCTGCTGGAAGAGAACGATTTTTCTTTCGATGCTGACACCATCTTGAGCCAAATTACCGAGAACACCCGATTATTGATTCTGAATTCTCCCGCTAATCCAACCGGTGGGGCTGTGCCCAGAGCTGAGATGGATCGGTTGGTATCGGGCCTGACGGAAAAGCATCCAAACGTTGCAATATTGAGTGACGAGATCTATTCACGAATTACGTACGACGATCGCGAGCATGTATCACTCCTGTCGTATCCGGAACTCGATGATAGGCTCATTTTGCTCGATGGCTGGAGTAAGACTTATGCAATGACCGGATGGCGGATGGGCTATGCGGTCTGGCCTGAAGCGCTGGTAGAAGGTGCGACTCGCTTGGCAGTCAATTGCCACTCTTGTGTGAATTCGGCCGCTCAGTATGCCGGGATCGCTGCCTTGGAAGGGTCGCAGGATGCGGTTGATGGGATGGTGTCGGCATTCGACGAAAGGCGACGTGTGATTGTGGCGGGGTTAAACAGTCTTCCTGGTGTGAGTTGCCGTACACCGATTGGCGCATTCTATGTTTTCCCGAACATCTGCAAGACAGGATTGACCGCTCGGGTCCTACAGGATCGTTTGCTCGAAGAAGTGGGTGTCGCAACGGTTGCAGGCACGAGCTTTGGTGCTCTTGGAGAAGGCTACATCAGATTCTCATATGCCAACAGCGTAGAGAACATCGAGATAGCATTAGATCGTACGGCTGAACTCTTGCGTGCCGGATGAGGTGGTGTACTGCCCAAAGGGCGCATAAATTGAAAAAGAGATAATCGAGATGACTGAACTTTCAAAATCAAAGATGTATTTGGGCGGAGAGTGGGTGGAACCACTGACCGGGGATTATTTTGAGTCGCACAATCCGTACACGGGCAAACCATGGATACTGGTCGGTAGAGGTGGGGAGGACGACGCCAACCGAGCAGTCGACGCTGCGAAAAAGGCATTTCATAACCCCGAGTGGCGGGATATGACGCCAACTACGCGCGGACATCTCCTTCGGAAATTAGGGGATCTAATAGCCGAGAATGCAGAAGCTCTGGCAAAAGTCGAGGTGCAGGACAACGGTAAGTTATATGCTGAGATGCACATGCAGATGCGTTACGCGCCGCAATGGTATTACTACTTCGGGGGGCTGGCGGACAAGATCGAGGGTTCGATTTTTCCAATAGATAAGCCGGAAGTCTTTGCCTATAGCCGGCATGAGCCTCTTGGCGTTTGTGTAGCGATTATTCCGTGGAACTCGCCACTTCTATTGGTAAGTTATAAGTTGGCACCGGCCTTGGCGGCAGGCAATACGGTCATCATCAAGCCCTCCGAGTTCACCTCGGCATCAGCTCTAGAATACGTAAAATTAGTTGAGGCAGCCGGATTCCCCAAAGGCGTGGTCAACGTGGTTACAGGATACGGGAAAGAAGTTGGCGAAGCCTTGATTACCCACCCGGATGTGGCCAAGGTTGCATTTACCGGCGGCTCCGCGAGCGGTCGGCATGTGTACTCGCGCGCAGCTCAGTCATTAAAGAAAGTGAGTCTGGAGTTAGGTGGTAAATCTCCAAACATCATTTTTGATGATTGCAACATCGATAATGCGGTTAAGGGGGCTATATCGGGGATTTTTGCTGCCACGGGGCAGACCTGTATCGCGGGATCCAGGCTTTTGGTCCAGGAATCGATCCACGATGAAATTGTAGAAAAATTGGTCGCTTTGGCCAAGACGGCAAGAATGGGTGATCCGATGTCGAAAGATACTCAGGTTGGGCCAGTCACGACCTATCCACAGTACGAAAAGGTATTGAGCTATCTGCAAATCGCCCATGATGAAGGGGTCGATTGTGTTCTTGGCGGCGATAAAGCGACGCGCCCCGAATGTGGCGAAGGCTGGTTTGTGGAGCCGACAATTTATACCAATGTCGACAATAGTATGCGAATTGCACAGGAGGAAGTTTTTGGCCCGGTGCTTTCCGTCATTCCCTTCAAGGACGAAGAAGAGGCTATCGCGATTGGCAACGACGTGGTATTTGGCCTTGCTGCTGGTATTTGGACACAGAGTATTCGACGGGCGATCGAACTGCCCAAAAAACTGCAAGCTGGAACAGTCTGGGTCAATATGTATCGTGCGGTGAGCTACATGGCGCCGTTCGGAGGATACAAGCAGTCCGGTTTGGGACGAGAGAACGGGCAGGAGGCAATTCGGGAATATATGCAAACGAAGACCGTCTGGTTGTCTACCTCAGAAGAGGTGCCCAACCCGTTTATCATGCGTTGATCTGGCGATGCACAAAACCAGGCAACGACACGCCAACCCGCCAGTCAAGATAAAGAAGTGAGGTAAGGTAAGGGGTAGTCTTTCCTGGTGTTCGGTAGTTACAAGTTCAGAAATTTCCTGATCCAGCACACGGGCCCAAAGAGGTTGTTTTTGAGCTTCGGACCTCGGGAATGTTCGACAGTGGCCTCAGGTTTTTATTGGCCCCATCACGCCGCAGCAGCACCAAGTTGATGAACGATCGCGCAGGTGATTGGCCGCGTGGCGTTGTCGCAGAAGCCGCAGTTGATGTCAGCTTCGAGGCAGTAAAGCGCCGGATCAGCGCGTAGATGTTGCATTGCGTTCGCCGAAGACATCGTCATGTTGGGAAGGCCGGCAACGCTGGTATTGTTGTGGATATTTAATTTGTGCTCCGAGTTGGTCCGCAGCGTGCCAGACCCAGCGCGGGTTGTATAACATGCCTCGCCCCAGAGCCACCATGTTGGCTTTGCCTTCGGACAGGATCTTGGTACCAGTAGGGGTTGAATGGTTCGAGTGCCTTGGCGATCTTCAGCGCGGCCGGAAGCCGCCAAAGGGAATGGAGTTCGACCATGATATCCATCTTCTCGCCTACTGCTTGTCGGATCTTTCTAAAGGGATCAAGACATCGGTCCAGCGATTCGTTTGAAATGTAGTAGCCATCGCTGCTTTTGGCTGCGTGGTCGAATGGCTAGATTTTCATTCCAGTAATGCCTTGCTCGATCAAACTGAGGGTCAATTCGTCAGCCCTATTAATGGAAGCGTCAAGATCCTCGTAAGCCCCTTCAGGAGAAGCATCAAGACCCCAGTCAGATGTGTCCCAGTCCGGGTGATTTCGTACATATCGATAACCGGCACAAGTGTTGTAGGTGCGAACCTTGTCCCGAGCCAAGCCCCCGAGCAGTTGAAACATAGGCTGCCCAACCGCTTTCCCGAAAATATCCCAAAGGGCAACATTGACTGCCGAACGCCCACGGGTTTCTACACCAGTACCAAAAAATCCCACGTATGGCATAAGATCCAGGGCAATTCGTTCGATCTGTAGCGAGTCCCGTCCAATTAATTTTGGAGCGGTGGTCTCGTGGATGAAGGCTTCCATCACCTTGGCCCCAAAAAAGGTCTCGCCGAGGCCGCTGATACCTTCATCCGTGTGGACTTTGACCCACAGAATATTTGAAAATTCATCGAGCCGGAGCGTCTGAATCGCCGTGATCTTCATGGCGCAAATGAACGGTTGGGTAATACGCCGAAACCTCGTAGATCACTGTGGGGAACTTGGCAGCGGAATGGCGTTGACTCTCCTAGGCACGTGATAGCCCCGCTGCACTGCAGGTCGCGCAGCAATCGACAGATACCATCGGGTTACATTCGGGTATTGAGTGATATCGATTGTTTGCCACTCGAATCGTGATATCCAGGGCCAAAGAGCAATATCTGCGATCGAATACTCGCCAACCACAAATTCGCGGTCTTGCAGTTTCTTGTCGAGGACGCTGTAGAGTCGATGTCCCTCGCTCAAGTATCGATCTTGCGCATAAGCGCTTTTCCCAGGGTTGAATTTCGTGAAGTGGTGAATTTGCCCCAACATCGGCCCGGGCCCAGCCATCTGCCACATTAACCATTCAATAGTTTCCCAGTAGAGTGATGTTTCCATAGGAATCAATTGACCCGACTTTTTTGCCAGATAAAGCAGGATGGCGCCCGATTCCATCAGCGATTGTCCGTTTTCTGTGTCGACAATCGCTGGAATCTTCTTGTTGGGTGACAGCGCTATAAACGCGGGATTTCGTTGCTCACCTTGTGTGATATCCACCGGATGCACTGTGTAGTCCCACCCGAGTTCTTCCAGGGCGATAGATATTTTTCGCCCATTTGGGGTCGACCAGGTGTAGAGCTCAATCATGCCAGAATCCGTTTTGCAAGTTGAGTGAGTCCGTTCAACCCAGCATTTCTCGAACAGTCGCGGCTTGCCGGCGCGCACTTTGCATAAGAAAAGTAATATCGTTGCCGGCGAGAATTAACCGCGTACCCATTGCAACATATTTCTTCATCAATTCCGGTTCGTACACACCGCCCATGCCGGCATATTTTCCGTGATCATTACAAGCATCAACGACGCTTTGATAAGCCGCCACGATATCGGGGTGTTCCAGTTCGCCAGGGATGCCCATCTCAAGCGAAAGATCGTTGGTGCCGATGAGCAGTGCGTCGATGCCGCTGATTGCGGCAATGGCCTGGGCGTTCTCGATTGCCCGAGGAGATTCCAGCATGACGACGATCAGGGTTTCACGATTGATCGTTTGGGTGGTGTCTTTGAGCGGGTGAGTCTCGAAACCGAGGTGTGGCAGAGCACCGGTGATGGATCGATGCCCAATCGGGGGATAGCGACAATTGGAGGCTATTTGCGCTGCGGTCTGCGGGTCGTCCACGTGGGGGACCACCACGCCCTGGGCTCCGCCATCCAGTACCCGTGTAGCGTGATAGGGTTCGGGTCCGGGTACCCGGACGATCGGAGCGATGCCGGCATCCTGGGCTGCGACACAGATCTGCACCGCTGTGTCGATATCCATGGAATTGTGCTCCATGTCTATGAACAGCCAGTCAAAGCCGGCAGTACGCATGGCCTTGGCCGTGTCGACCGTTCTTGCCTGGCGCAGGCCGACGCCGATCGCGAGCTGTCCACGGCGAAGTTGCTCAAGGGCCTGATTATGAAGTTCTATCATGGGGTGATGATATCTCGTCGTTGATAATTTTGGATCGAAGATAGTCTAGTCGGGTTGGATGTGACACACCAAACCAGGGAACTGGAGAAGCGGAGACAAAAATGAGAGCAAACACTGTACTGGAAGAGACCCAACGCTGTCTTGACAATATTAAGCGTTTCGATGGACAGGTAAATGCATTCATTTCAGTACTTTCAGAGACCGCGCTGGAAGAAGCGCGTGCAATCGATATGGCCTTGCAACGCGGCGAAGAACAAGGGCTCCTGGCCGGTGTCCCGATCTCGGTCAAGGACTGCATTGATGTGGCGGGAGTCAAATGCACTAACGGCAGTCGGTTTTTTCAGGATCATATGCCACAGAACGACGCGTTGGTTGTACAACGATTACGCGAGGCCGGGGCGGTGATTATTGGCAAGACCAATCTGCATGAGTTTGCCTATGGATCGACGACCCAGAACCCTCACTACGGCCTGACCCGGAATCCGTGGGATCTGGCGTGTATTCCCAGTGGTTCCAGCGGCGGTGCAGCCGCTTCACTGGCTGCCGAAATGTGTGTGGGCGCCGTTGGCTCAGACACCGGTGGCTCGGTGCGCACTCCAGCCGCGATCAACGGTGTCTGCGGACTGCGACCATCTATGGGCGCGATTCCAATGACGGGGAGTTTTACCCGGATCTGTCCTGCAATCGATACGGTCGGGCCGCTTGGACGTTCAGTGGACATTGTGGCCCGGATGTTCGCCGTCATGGCCGGCTATGATGATGAGGATCTCTACTCGGTTCGCCATACCTGGGACGATGTCCTTAGTCAGATGGCTGGTGACATCGTGGGTCTGCGCGTCGGTGTACCCCGTCGATTTTTTTTCGAGAATCTCTCGCCGGGAATCGGTGAAGCGGTCGAACAGGCGGCAACGCAGTTGGCATCGCTGGGAGCTGTGCTGACTGAGATCGAGCTGGATGGTGCCGAGAGCGCCCAACACAAAGTGATGCCGATGGTCTGGGCTGACGCCTACGAGTACCACCGCGGCCGCGCCGAGGACTCCCCGGAACTATTCGGTCAGGATGTGTTGGATCGCATCCTGTTGGGTCGGGATATCTCGGGCAGGGACTACGCCGCTGCGTTGCGGGCCCGAGAAGACTGGAACAGGATCATCGATCGGGCTTTGCAGGCAGTCGACGTGATCCTGACGCCAACCACACCCCTAGCAGCGCCACTGATTACCTCGAGCGGTGATATGCTGGCGACTACCCACCACCTGACACGCTTTACTTATTTGTTTTCCTGGGCTGGCCTGCCCGGTTTGTCGGTCCCGTGTGGTTTTACCGCCAGCGGGTTGCCCATCGGCATGTTGTTAAATGGTCGGCCCTACGACGAAGGCCTGTTGTTTAGGGCGGGATCGGCTTATCAGGCTGAGACGAACTGGCATCAGCACCAGCCCCGATTACTGTCCAAAGGGGGCTGATCAGCGGTTTACTCGGATCGAACTAAAGGCGCCAAGCCCAGCAGGAAAGTTGGTCTTACTGCTGGCGCCGGATACGCGTTATACCAGCGTGCCCGTGATTGCAGATTACTGAGCTGACGGTTAACGAAACAGACTCAAAAAGGAGAAACCCCACGAATGAAAGACAGCAAACGTCACCGCAGTGCCGAATGGTTTGGCAAGGTCGACAAGGATGGATTCAATCATCGCATTTGGATGAAGAACCAGGGGGCCCCTTATGACCATTTTGATGGCCGACCCGTGGATCGGCGGATACATTCATGATCTTTTTGGCAGTTACCGATATGCCTTTGGCCTGTCTATGTTGTGGTTTGCACTATCGGTAGCTGCTTTCGTGATCGCCGCGCCAAGGCGCGCACTGCCGCCGCCGGGGTATCTCAGTGTGGCGTCAGCAAAAGAGTAAAACCGCTGTTGCGGCTAAGATTTAGGCACTGCCTACCACCTGCTGCTGTTGCAGACCGAGGCCTTCGACACTGAGTCTGATGACATCTCCAGGTTGCAGATAAACAGGTGGGTTCATGCCGTGACCAACGCCGGGTGGTGTACCAGTGGCTATGATATCTCCCGCTTGCAGGCTCATGCACTGACTAAGGTAGGAAACGATCTGACTGACCGGAAAGATCATTGTGCGGGTATTGCCATCCTGATGGCGCTTATCATTAACTTCTAACCACATATCCAGATTTTGCGGATCAGGGACTTCATCGCGCGTGACCAGCCAAGGTCCGATCGGACCGTAGGTATCGCCTGATTTCCCTTTAATCCATTGGCCGCCTTGTTCCAGTTGCCATTGCCGTTCAGAGACGTCATTGACTACACAATACCCGGCCACATGATCCAGCGCGTTCTCTTGGGATACATATTTGGTGTGTGCCCCAATAACAATGCCGAGCTCTACTTCCCAGTCGGTTTTGACCGATCCCCGAATTAATTCAATGTTGTCGTTGGGCCCCGAGATAGCACTGGTGGTTTTCATAAACACGATCGGCTCGGTTGGAATAGGCATTCCGGTTTCCTTGGCGTGATCGGTGTAGTTAAGACCAATACAGACAAACTTGCCGATTTGGCCGACACACGGTCCGAGCCGGGGATTGCCTTCAACGCGGGGCAAACTGCTTGGGTCTATCGATGCAATTCGTTCAAGTTCACCCGCTTGGACGGTCGCAGGCGAAATGTCGCCTACTATGGATGACAAATCTCGAATGCTGCCTTGGTCATCGAGTATGCCAGGCTTCTCCGCACCGACTTCTCCATGTCGCACTAATCTCATAATGACTCCCTCGCCGTTGATTTAGATGAAAACGCAGTGGAGATCTCTTGAAAAAATTCGCGGTAACTATGAGTTCCACAGACCGGTACTATTGTATGCAATTGCGCCACCTGCGGCGACTGAAAGCGGCTAGGTTAGTTGGTAGCGCGCAAGTAATTCGATTGGCCGTGCAACCGGTGTAGCGTAGAATGAAGATAGACAGAAGTTCTGGATTGTGGACGCTCCAAAAAAGTTGTATTCCAAGGTACTGCCGCTACTTGGTCACAGGAGAGCGCAATCTTTAATTGATAAAAGATAGAGCATAAGAAAATGAGTATGGAACTTGCAAATAAAGTAGCCCTGGTGACGGGAGGCTCCCGTGGAATCGGCCGGGCAGCCAGCATTGCCCTTGGACAGGCCGGGGCGAAAATTGCTGTGAACTATATGCACGATGACGCTGCGGCGAAGGCGACATTGTCCGACATTGAAGAGATTGGCGGCGACGGTGCAATTTACCAGGCAGACGTGGCAGACGAGTCAGCTGTCCAGGGAATGATCAAGGACATTGAGCAGGCACTTGGTCCGATAGACATACTAGTCACCAGCGCAGGCGTCATGAGTGCGCAGCATCACAGCAAGATAACGCTTGAAAATTACCGTGAGATTATGACCACCAATGTTGACGGAACCTTTATCCCCATCATGGCGGTTAAAGATGGCATGATTGCTCGAGGTGGCGGATCTATTGTTTGTATTGCGTCGGTTGCCGGATTGCGGGCGCGACCAAAGATGATTCCATACAGTATCTCAAAAGCCGCTGTGATCGGGTTGACACGTAGTTTCGCTGCTGCCTTGGGACCACAGGTCCGGGTTAACGGTGTGGCGCCAGGGTTTATTGAAACAGATATGACTAAGGATATGCAGTCCTCTGCAAAAGAGGCGATGAAAGAAGAGGCGTTTCTTAAGAGGCTGGGTGTGCCTGAAGATATTGCCCAGGCGATCCTGTTCCTGGCTTCTGATCGTGCAAGTTTTGTGTCTGGACAGACATTTGTCGTTGACGGCGGACGGGTGACGATTCCCTGAATATTGATTGATTTTTAGTTAGTTGAGCACCTTTCGTCACCATACGATTGCCGCATTGCCGCTGCAGGCGGTTTGTCCAAGTTGAAGAGATTGCAGCGATAGTCGCTTGGCTTGTATCCGAGGGGAATTCCTTTACAACCGGTGGTGTGTTTGATCTGAGTGGCGGACGGGCGACCTATTGGGTTGCGCTCGATGTTATCCCTGCGATCAAGAGTACTGCTTGCAGAGAGGCGTCAGTTTCAGTGGCCGATTGGCCGGAGATAATTAACGAACATGCGAATTGCAATCATGGGTGCGGGCGGTGTGGGTGGTTTTTTGGGAGGAAAGCTGGCGCTTGCAGGAGGAGACGTAGTGTTTGTCGCCCGGGGCAAGCATTTAGAGGCGCTGCGTACACACGGGCTGCGCATTGTTGGTGCAGAAGAATTCACTGTCTTGCCGGTTACTGTGTCGGATCAACCCCAGGCGCTGGGCCGGGTGGATGTCGTTCTTTTTTGCGTCAAGCTCTACGACACCGAGAGCGCAGCAGCCCAACTGGAACCGCTACTTGCAGATCATACGGTGGTGGTTACGTTCCAAAACGGGGTCGAGAGCCTGCAGCGAATCGGCAGCGTGATTGGCAAAGAGCGGGTACTGGCTGGAGCTGCTTATTTTCCGGCCAGTATCAATTCACCGGGCGAAATCATCTTTAAGGGCTCAATCCCGGGTAAGCCACTGGTCGAGGTGGCAGAGCCACAGGACGGTTCGGGTGACCGTGTAGAACAATTGATTCAAGAGATGCAAAACGCCGGGATTGCGGCCGCCCTCAACACAAACGCAAACCTGATGCTGTGGGAAAAATTTTGTTGGATTGCAGGTGTGAGCGGTGTAACGGCTGTAACTAGACAGCCGATTGGTATCATACGGGCAGACCCCGACATGCGCTCTTTGTTTGCTGGCTGTATCCGCGAGTGTGTGGCGGTGGGGCGGGCTGCCGGGGTGCCGCTCGATGCCGCCCTGGAGGAGCGGTTGATGGGCCTGCTCGAAACCAATCCGGCGCAGGGTACGAGCTCTTTATTTGTTGATCTGGAACGGGGCCGGGCGCTCGAATTAGATGGATTGTCGGGCGCCGTTCAGCGGCTAGGGCAAAAATACGACGTGCCTACGCCGGTGACATCAGCTGTCTACGCTGCGCTGAAGCCATTTCGCACAGGGGATGCAGCACACTCATCTACCAAGCGCCTCTGACCAGAGTCGACATTCGTTAGACGCAGCGGCCGCCATCCACCTCCATGGTTATGCCAGTGATGAAGGCGGCGTCGTCGCTGGCTAGAAACAGCGCTGCTGCGGCCACATCGGAAGGGGTTGAAAAACGCCCTATGGGAATCGTGGCTTCGAACTTTTTCCGATTCTCGGGGGTATCGGGAACACCCATAAAGGTCTCGAGCATTCCGGTCTCTCCTATCACCGGGCACAATGCATTGATGCGGATCTGATCGCTCGCGTACTCGACCGCCAATGCTTTGGTAAGGTTGCTTACCGCCCCCTTGGAACTGCAATACACAGCAAGGCCGGGCCGTGGCCGAAGTGCCGCTGTGGAAGAGGTATTAATAATACAGCCGTGACCTTGCTTCTGGAAAGTGGGGATAACTTCCTGGATAGCGATGTAAACGGCCTTAACATTAACGTTATACACCTGATCGAATTCTTCCTCAGTGACTTGTGTAAAATTTTTATTCGGATGCGAAAAGCCGGCATTGTTGATTAAGATGTCGAGTTGTCCAGAATGTGCCACAGCCTTTGCAATCATCTGTTGGGTATCAGATCGTGATGTGACATCTGCATGAACGTATATTGCATCCCCGCCAGAATCTCTAATCTCGCTTGCAGTTAATTCTCCGGCTCGGTCGCTGACATCAGCGACTACCACCGAAGCGCCCTCGCGCGCGAAGCGCTGGGCAATGCCGGCGCCGAATCCGGAGGCCCCTCCGGTCACGATAGCCGTCTTATTTTCTAATCGCATGGGTACTTTCTTTGTAGTTGGGCACTATGTGTTGGATAGTAGCTTGATCCCAGTCAATTGGGCGAGGGCAATTGGCAACACGTTAATTGATTGAACGAGCAGGCAGGATTACCTGTCATCATACAATAGGCCAGTAAACGAATCGATTCGTGATCTGATTTCTGGCCAAGTTCTGGGTTATCAATTACCCTAGTGGTAGGTGAATCGGTCCATATGAGGAAAGCCTTTAAATGAAATTTTTGCCTGATCAAAATGAATTAACCATTCAGTTTGCACATCCTGCCTATCGAATGGCAGAGCGGTTTTTGTCACGGAGTACTGGCATAGGGCATTTTCAGACCTGGACCGACGAGGAGACCTGTGCCCGGGCCGGCGAGGCTGACGTTCTCGTGATCTCTGGGCTCTGGACAGATAATCTTCTTGAGATCGCTTCTGGTCTACGTTTTATCCAGACCATCAGCGCGGGCTATGAGCAGTTTCCGCTGGATGAGTTACGTGCGAGAGCCATTCGGGTGGCAAACGCCAGCGGCGTAAATGCCAATGCGGTCAGTCATCATGCAATGGGTCTCGTCCTTGCTTTGGCTCGCCAACTGCATCACGCGAGAGACCAGCAGCATCAACGGCATTGGCGACCGATGATATCTGATCTGTCACAAAGAGAAGACGATCTGTGTGGGCAAACGATGTTGATCGTCGGGCTTGGCGAGATCGGCTCCCGGCTGGCCAAGTTGGCAAAAGCGTTCGAGATGAAAGTCCTGGGTGTAAAGCAGGATGTCGCTTCACACGATGGCACTGCAGATGAAGTGTATGCGCCGGACCAATTGGAAACTCTCTTGGGACGTGCGGATTTTGTCGTATTGTGTTGCCCGTTGAATCGCTCGACCCGTGAGATGATTGATGCGACTGCTTTTTCTGCCATGAAGGCTTCTGGACAACTGGTTAACGTGGCGCGCGGGGGTTGTGTAGAAGAAAGCGCCCTTGCGGCTGCTTTGACAAAGGGACAGATTGCCGGTGCCGCGATCGATCACTTTAATGATGAGCCCCTTGGGGCCCAGTCCCCTTTTTGGACAATGGAGAATCTCATTATCACGCCGCACTCAGCGGGTGAGACCCGAAAATACGAAGATAACGTAATCGATATTCTGATTGAAAATATAGACCGGTTATGGACTGGAAACAAAGAACTCGTCAATCAGATCCTATAGTACTGGCCACGCAGGGGTTTTTCACACTCGCCTGTGCGCATTTTGGAGCTTAAGTAGAAATGAGTCAGCGGGAGTAGCAGACCGACATGTTTGGCGGGTTTGCTGCAATATCTTGATAACACAAATGGATGAAGAGGCGGCGGAACCTCTATCGGATCCCGACGGGGTTAGTGCCCATTATTTTCGCTACATTCGCGGCGTTCGGCGGATCGAGGAATTTCAGTCGTTGCAACACGAAGCGTTACCCGTGACCAATGAGTTTCTGGAAGTACCTGGCGCCCTTGAGGATTGCACTATTGTGAGGTCTGCTGACACCGCGCTGGCCCGATTGGTCGACTTGGTCGATCAGTCGGGTCCGTTTAGACCGTTAGTGATGGTCGGACATGGCTGGGATGACAGTGGCTTATCCCAAAGATCGATGCAATGTCTGGCAGAAAATATCATGCCGCAACTCAAACAATATGTAGACTCGCTCGGCCCTGCCAGGTGGCTTAGATTGTGATTACACATCAGCCTAGACTAGACTGCCTGTAATCACGATTGGTTCACCTGATCCGAGTTGTGGGTAGTCTCAAAAAAAAGGAGGGGGTTATGGTTGATCAGTTTTCCGGGCACTGTTTATGCGGTGCAGTACAGTTTCAATGTAGTACCGAGCCGATGTTTCAGGCGAATTGCCACTGTGATGATTGTCGGCGCTCTGGCGGCGGCGTTTATGCTTCGCTGGCATTTGTTGATACCAGCGCACTCGCGATATCTGGTAAAACCCATACGCACCAGCATCTAAGCGACACGGGCAATACGATTACTAAACACTTTTGCCCATCGTGTGGATCACAGGTCTACACCGAAAATACCAAAACACCCAATCGGCGGGGTGTGCGGGTGGGCCTTATCGAAGATGCGAGCTGGTTTGAGCCCAAGGCCAATGTCTACGCAAGTCGCCGTCTGCCATCGACCCCGATTGATCCGACGGTCAAGGCGTTTGATAAGATGCGTGGGTGAGAAGCTTCCCTCCTCACTAAGTTTTCATAATACGCGGTATTTAGGATATCGGTGGTTCAAATGGCGGTGTCCGGCTTGTTGTCCGCGCACTACACAGCGCCATTAGCGTAATTCCAGTCAGTATTAAGACGCCGCCCGCCAGTGATTGCTCCGAGGGGATTTCACCAATACCTATCCAAACGATGATCGGTCCAGCGATAACCTCGGTCATCGACAGTAGAGTCAGTTCTACTGCTTGCAGGTGACGGGCCCCGGCTGTGAACAGGACGAATCCCAGCCCAATCTGAAACCAGCCCATACCGATGCAATTAATCAGATCGACCCAGGGGATCGCAAAGCCAGACCCGGATAGGCCTATGCCGGTTAGTGCGTAAAGTGTGGCGACAACAGTTGCCACGAGAATGGTGATGAGTTTGTCTGTGCCGGCTCGGGTGCGTAGTGAGATTGTCAGTCCAGCAAAACCCACTGCGGCCATCAGGGCAAAGCCCTCACCGCGGCCTTTACCCAGCGAGAGTTCTTCGCCGGCCATGATACCGATGCCCACGGCAGCAACGATCATCGTTGCCCACATGTAAATGGCAATGCGTTCACCCAGCAGAATGCGTCCAGCCAGGGCGGCAAAAAACGGGGCACTTGCCAGTAGAAACATGGCGTTCGCCACAGTGGTGTGCTCAAGAGCCAGGATATAGCCGGTAAAGGCTGTGCCCAGACAGAGCCCGCCCAGCAAGGCAGGCCAGCCGGTTTCGATCAGCGTTTGCCCCAGAGCGCCACGGTAGCGAAAGCCCAGCCACAAGCCAAGCGCCAGCATCAGTGCCAACGAACGGTACAGCAGCACATGCCAGGGTGTGGCCTCTTGGATCAGTCGATAGAGGATGCCCGAGGTGCTCCAGAAAATACCGGCGGCCAGTACCAAAGGCACGCCGATGCGCCGGTTGGAAGCAAGTGTCACGGGAAGTAGTTTATTGGCTGTTGTTTGAAGGCGGCCCGATCATACGGGAACACGAACGCTTTGAGGTAGCGCAAAAACGCCGATCGCACTCGCACGATATCGGGTAGCCCAGGGTTTACCGGTCCGCTGAGAATTTAAGTGGACTGGGTTCAAGGGCGAAGGGTCAGCAGCTTTCCCGGAATATTCTGGCGGGTCAGGTAGGGAATGTCGGATACAGACTCGATACGAAAGCCGTTTTTCTCAGCGCTTTGTATCAGTAAAGCCTCCCAACCGATTTCTTTCCAACCTTTGCCGTTGACTGTAGCTACCAGTACTCCTCCATCGGGGGTCAACGCACTAAATAGTTGGGCAAGATCAAAGGGTTGACTGGGCTGGTGCGAGAAGACCCCAACGCAGATGACAGCCTGATAGATCGGTTCCAGGGTCAGTTTCTCTGTCAGATCAGCTTCGGCCAGTGAGCGATAAACTCCCAGTTCCCGTGCCTTTTCCAGCATTTCCAAAGAAAGATCCAGGCCGTCAATTATCGGGTATCCAGCGTCAAAAAGGAGTTTCCCAACAAGGCCGGTGCCGCAGCCCATATCTAGAATTGGGGCGCTTAGTGAAGGTAGATGTGTTTTCAGGCAGGCAACGGCTGCCTGCGGGGCGAGATAACCGAATTCATCAATGAGATCACCGTCATAGGTGTCCGCCCACTCACGGTAAACCGCACGAAAATCATCACTGGTTTTTTCGCCATAGTTTCGCGCCAGGCGTGGGTCGAGGTGGGATGACTCTTTGGCCATTCTTTATTGGAAGAGGTCAGTTCTGAGCGAGGTCTTTAAGTGAGGCGCCCATCGAGGCAAACCCACTTAATGACCAACCGCCATCTACTGGGATAACAGCGCCCGTAATGTAAGACGCCAGGGGTGAAGCCAGGAACATAGCGGCCTGGGCGATGTCGGCAGTGGTGCCCTGGCGGCCCAGGGGGACGGAAGCGGTTACAGCTTGTTGCATCTTGTCGGTCGGGGCCAGTCGTGCCATGCCCTCAGTATCAGCGATGGGGCCGGGAACAATCGAATTGACACGGATGTTTTCCCCACCCCATTCCATTGCCAGCACCCGCGTCACCATATCGACGCCGGCTTTGGCGGCGCATACATGGGCCTGCATTTCCATAGGCTGGAAAGCCTGGGGCGCAGAGATATTAATGACGGCACTGCCAGGTTTTCGAAGGTAGGGGTAAGCCGAACGCATTACATGGAAGGTGCCCAGCAAGTCGATATCGACTACCGCCTTAAAGCCGTTGGCTGACATGGCGTTGACGGTTGCCGGAAAGTTGCCAGCTGCCCCCGAGATCAGCACATCAATGGGACCGAAGCGCTCACTGAAGTCCCGAGTGCACGATTCGATTGCCTCGTAATCGCGCACATCGGCACTAAAGCCAATCGTGTCGGCGGCATCAACTGAAAGCTGTGCCACTGCGGCATCCACTTTTGCCTGGGACCGACTGACTACACCGAGGTTTGCCCCGGCTCTGGCGAAACCTTGGGCGATACCCAGGTTGATCCCACTGGTACCGCCTATGACCAGCACATTCTGACCAGTGAAGTTAAGCTCAATAGTCACGGTTATTGGGCCCTTATTGTTTTCCGGTAAAAACCGGCGCACGCTTATTGATAAACGCTTCCAGTCCTTCCTGGCCATCACGGCCGGTCATATTGGCGCCAATCTCTCGTGTCTCTAGTGCGGTTTGAGCCATGAAGTCATTGCCGAAGCTGGCGTGCAGCATCTGTCGCGCCGAGGCAAACGCCTGGGTAGGGCCTTTAGCAAAGGTATGCGCCAACGCTATGGCAGCTTTAAGAGCAGTGCCTTGAGGAACAGTACGAGTTGCCAGCCCCCACTCGACAGCTTCGATCGCTGAGAGTTCGCGGTTTTCAAAAATCAGTTCCTGAGTGCGGCGCAGTCCAATCAGCCGGGGCAACAGCCAGGTAGAGCCGCCGTCAGGACTGAGCCCCGCTGCCGTGTAGGCCAGTCGATAACGGGCAGTCTCATCTACTAGAACGATATCACCGACCAGTGTCATCGGTACGCCGCCGCCAGCGGCTATGCCATTGACGCCCACTACGACGGGTTTGGACATCGTCAAAAGACAGTGCTGGGCTTCGTGCCATCGATCGGCAACGCTAGTCAATTGCTCCGTATCCGTACCAAAGTGCTGGAATTCTTTAAGATCGCCGCCGAAACTGAACATCGGCCCATGGGCACTGAAAACCACAGCCCGTACCTGTGGATCGTTCTGTGCTTCGCTGGCGGCGGACAGAAGATCCAGTGCCATTTGTCGCGACAGCGTATTGCCTGAATCAGGCTGGTTCAGGCAGATCACGGCAATTGCCTGATCGCGCTGATAGTCAACGTGTGTGAGATCCAAGTTGTACTCCTTGGGTAAATGGATGGCAGGCCGACAATAATGACGCAAACCAGGTCGGTATATCAATTCTCGGGAACAACCACAGGTCATTTGGCTGGGGATTACCTGCTGGGCTCATGGGTGATAACATCCCCGTTTAAGAATTATCTTAAGGATATGCGATATGGCAATGGGAAAGAAAACCACTCTTGAGGTGGAGTTACACCAAGATACCGTAGCGATGCTGGAACACGCAAAGGAGACCTATGGCTTTCGCAGTACTTCCAAGGCATTGCGAGTCATTCTGGATTACATGGTCGCCGATGCTGATTGGGACGAGGTGTTCATGAATCAGCGCTGCCTGCGCTGCGGTAGCGGCCAGGGCTGGCAGCAACCGGAGTCATGATACCAAGGCAGCTTGCCCCATGGTGGCCGTTACCTGGATTAGTCAAATGACAAGTCAAATCAAATCGATAAGCACTGAGCAGTCTTATGCCGAGCAGCGTCAAGCGCTGGCGGGAGCATTTCGTTGGGCAGTTCGGATGGATCTGCACGAGGGGGTGGCCAACCATTTTTCGCTGGCAGTGAACGATGAGGGCACCTCTTTCCTGATGAATCCCAATCAGGTACATTTTTCGCGTATCCGCGCCAGCGATCTGCTGCTACTTGATGCTGATGATCCTACAACGATGGAAAAGCCAGACGCACCGGACCCAACGGCCTGGGGATTGCACGGCGCTATTCATCGTCATTGTCGACACGCCCGCTGCGTGATGCATGCACACCCACAGTACGCCACTGTCCTCGCGAGCTTAGCGGATAGTCGGTTGCAGCCAATCGACCAGAATACGGCAATATTCTTCAACCGCTATGTGATTGATAATGAGTATGGGGGTTTGGCTTTCACCAGTGAAGGGGAGCGCTGCGTGCAACTGCTATCCAACCCGTCCCACAAGACTATGATCATGGGCAACCACGGCATCATAACGATCGGTGACAGCGTCGCAGAAACCTTTAATCGTATGTACTATTTCGAGCGTGCCGCGCGCACCTATATCCAGGCGCTACAAACCGGTCAGCCGCTGCGTATCCTGCCTGACGATGTCGCCGAGAAAACCGCAAAACAGCTCGATGCCTACCCGAAGCAGGGATTCCGACATTTTGATGAACTCCTGGCCATACTTGAGCGCGAAGAACCCGAATTTCGGGATTGAAGCAGCGCCCGCAGGCGCTGCTTAGTTTAAGGCGTTACTCTATTTTCCCCGCACTTGGTAGTATGTTCCGTCTACAAGATACGCGCTGTGGCGAGGGGGCTCTTAAACCAGATGCAGACGTCAGAAATACACCCTAATGTAGGTCAGTTGATATGACCCACAATGACTTGTTCGCCCAGATCATCACCTCGGGCTTGGCCATGTCTATGAACTAGAGCAGGGCCCGCACCCTGGGGTGTAGAGCGTCACCAAGTTGGACAAGCGATGACTGAAACTATCAAGGCTATTGGGATTGCGCTGGTCGAGCACTCGCTTTGGGTGGGTCTTGGGGTAATTGCTGTTGCAATTTTTCTTTACCGCCGTAGTGACCGAACTGAAGTGCAGGCGAATGCAGCTGTAAGCTGGATGGAGGTTGCACTTCAAGAGGCGCCAGACCGCCTCTACGATAGTGTTCATCCTAACTGGTCGGTCTACCGAAAGCAGATAGCACACCGCTTGAAGGCCGCCATTCCTGATTTGCCAGAAGCGGTGTTGCGGCTGGTGCTTGGTGAATTTGATGCCTGCTACCAGTTATCCGAAGGCGTTTATATGCGCATTGGTTCGCCAGCAGACGAGTCGCATTCTCGGGGGTCAGGCTTTGTTCCGCTGGTTGCGCCGATCGAGGGTTTTCGTTTGCGTAAAGTTCAGGCACGCCGGAACGCACGGCGCATCCGCAACATGGTAACCGGGTTTGCGATTTATGCGGGAGTGGTGTTTCTGACGCTATGGAGTTTAGTGTGGCTCCGTGGTGGCGCTATTTAGGTGTCCCCTGTTTGCTCATGCGGCTTGACCAGGCTGAGTGCGCCAATCATGACGGCGAGCGAGGCCCAAATCCACGCGGAATGCGCCTCGCCGTAGATCAGCACGCCCCACAGTACACCAGCGAGTGTTACAACGTAGGCGCACTGGCTGGCATATACCGGCCCCGCCCGAAGCACCAGGTAATAGAAACCGCCATACGCAGTTGCCAAAATAACCGCCATGCTGAGTATCGCCCAGTCAGAACGGCCCGGAGGCCAGGAGATAAACGTAAAAGCACCGGATAGCCAGACGATGGGCGTCAACATGATGGTGGCGGCGATCAACATCCCGGTAACAATGACAAAGACGTTGTGCCCAGGTGGCGTGCGCATGGCAACTACTAGGTTCTCGGCCGCATAGCAACTTGCTGCCACTACCATCACCAGTACCCACGGTGCAGTGGCCGGGTCGGGCAAACTGGTGCCAGGTATCACCAGCAGAGCGATCGAGATGATTCCGAGAAGAACCCCGGCAACCCGTAGAAACGACATGGTCTCAATACGCAGAACGGCAGCCGCCACAAATGTTATCAGCGGCACAGTTGCTATGGTAATCGACAGTACGCCCGCACTAATACGAGAAGCGGCATAAAAATACAGTGTTCCGGGGATGACCGAGCCAAGCAGTCCGCACACGATGTACAGAAAAAGAAATTCTTTTTTCAGTGGTAGGGGCTGGCGAGTGACAGCGCAGTACAGCAGCAGCAGGAGTGCGCCAAGTAGGCAGGTCCAGTAGTTTATTACCAATGGGTGCATGCCGCTCTCGGTAGACATGCGGGCAAGTGAAAACGAAAGACCCCAGATAATCCCAAGCGCCACCAACACCGTAAAGTGCCACAGTCGCCGGCTGTGCGCACGGGTCTTGGGTTGCCCAGTTGGCAGTACGGAATCTTTCATTGGTTCCACAACAGTGTTTATCGGAGTGATCGTGCTAATTGATCCACTTTGATGGGATTGATTGGACAAGGTTTGTGGTGAGAAAGTCTACCCAGGGTGATGACTCCTGACCATCTTATCGGCGACACCCAGCGCGGCCTACAAGGAGTATTGCCTTAAGACAAAGAAAACAATTTTGATCACCTTGTTGGATTATCGAAACGTTAGAATCAGTACGTTTCTAGGTTTGCTGATCATGCAAACCGACTGTGCGTTGTTACAGGTGTAGTCACGATACTGTTGTTGAGCTGAGTAATGTGAATTTGGGTATTTTTTGTTATGGAACCGATTGAACTCTATCTCACGGTTGGCTTGGTCTTCATCCTGGCTGGCACCGTTAAGGGAGTAGTGGGTTTCGGTTTGCCACTGGTATCGATCACACTGCTAACACCCCTTTATGGCCTGGTTGATGCCATCGGGCTGATGTTGATACCTGCGATCGTAACCAACTTCTGGCAGGCTATCACTGGCGACAAGTTTATCGTGCTATGGCGGCGACTGTGGACGCTCTTCGTTGCGGGGGCGCTTTGTGCGTTGCTGGCGGCCAATATCCTGGTACGAGTTGATACCCGCGGATTTACTATCCTGTTGGGAGTGATCATTCTTGCCTACAGCGTCATCGGGCTTTCATCCTGGCAATTACCGGAGCCAGGGCGCCAGGAAAAATGGCTATCGCCCATTACTGGCATTCTTACCGGCACCCTGGTCGGTTTGACTGGCGTCTCGGTTTTTCCAATGACCAGTTATCTTCATGCGCTGCGTCTTGATCGACAGACCCAGTTTCAGGCCATGGGCATGTGGTTCCTTGCCGTCATGTTCGTTATCTTGGCGGTTTTTGGCTGGCAGGGTGGTTTCCCGCAGGCTATCGTGGGCCTTGGTGCTACTGGCACAATAGCGGGACTGGCAGGAATGATGCTGGGCCAACTGATCGGCAAACACCTCTCAGAGTCGGTATTTCAACAGGTGTTTTTTGTAACTCTAGGGGTGCTTGGGGTTTTTGTTGCAATGAGGGCTTATTGGACCTAAAGACTCGACTTATGGGCCTTAATACCGGGTTTTCTGGCCGATTTGAAATTAAAAGCCACCTTTGTAATACTTTTCGTAAGTCAGCTTGACGCAGAGGTTAGCGAGATGAAAACGCTGGAGCAGATTCTGCAGTTAAAAGGCCGTGAATTGCGGCACCACTGCTTATGCCTTGTTCTATCAGTCTGGCAACAAGGGCGGGGACGGCATAACTGTTGAGATAAGCGGGTGCCCCAACCAGTGCGCCCATAACTATGGCGCCAAAACCGCTGTCGCCAACCACCCTTCCAATCGTTTGGGTGGGGTTACCAGTACTTCTCGAAATGAATCTCGCCAGGCCTTCTTGGTTTATGAATACTCAGGCCATATTTTTGGGTCAGGACCTCGACCAGGCCGTTTTTGACATTAAAAGAAAGGGCACCGGTTTTGCGATCTTCACGGGGAATACCGATCATTGCCGGATTGCCGCACGCGAATACATGCGTATGGGCAGCATCGATCTTAATGTCGTGCTCTTGCTCTAAAACGCTCTCGCTGAAAAATTCCTGTATGTAACGCCTTGGCCCACCTTCACGCGTTACCAGTGGCAGGTAAAGTAGATTGGAGTGCTCTGCCGCGTAAGCTTGAATCTGACTGGCATAGGCTAACTCCTTGCTATAGCGCACGCATTCCATCATCACAACCTGGCGGCATTTATCCACACAGGTTTCGAGCATGGTCATGTGGGGAGCAACCCCAGTGCCGGTCGATGCAAAAATAATGGTCATATCGTCATCCAGCTGGGGTAACAGATAAGTGCCCATCATCTTGGGTCGAACGAACAGGCGGTCGCCGGTGTCGCGCTCGAACAACGCCGGGGTCAGGTCGCCCTCGGGTACCCGAATCACCAGAAGTTCCAGCAAGTTACTGTCGGGGTCAGATGTGAGAGACTGTGAGAGGGAGTAGGGCCGGCGAACGAGTTTGTTACGGCTTTTATCGAATAGACCAATGCTGATGTAGTGCCCGGGCAATTTTCCACCGATGGGCTCATCTGGCTTAAGGTAGAAGATTGACAGCCCGTCGGCAATCGGTGTGATCTTCGCAATGGTCGCGTTATAGTAATCCTCGCTTTTGTTGGTTTCTGAAGGCATTACAATTAACGTCGATATGAAAATGGGTGGCGGCCGTTACTGTCCAGCCGATAAGTTTTGGCAATGAATTCTTAATAAGAGTTGCCCGGGCAACGGTACATGAAGCCAGCGAAAGACACAATAACAAACCCAAACGACCCAATGAAAAACTCGAAAGACACCATTCATGACCTGCGCGCCATTCTTTTTGATGTGTTTGGTACCGTGGTGGACTGGCGCTCTTCAGTCGCCAGGGAAGTGACTGCAGTGGCGACTCGCTACAATTTGACTGTTGATGCCGAGGCCTTGGCTGATCGGTGGCGGGCGCTCTACCAGCCTGCGATGTCGCGGGTCCGCACAGGAAATACACCCTTTGTTGTTCTGGACGTGTTACACCGCCAGAACCTGGATCAGGTGCTTGAGGAGTTTTCACTGGACACTTTCAGTGAGAGTGAAAAGGAAGCGCTGAACTGTGCCTGGCACCGGCTCGATCCCTGGCCAGATGCAATCGAAGGGCTGGAGCGAATGAAGCAGCGCTACATGATCGGTACCCTTTCCAATGGGAATATCGCCTTGATCGCCAACATGGCGAAATATGCCCGCTTACCTTGGGATGTAATCCTAGGCGCGGAGATTGCCCGAGCCTACAAGCCCCAGCCACAAGCTTATCTGGGTTCTGCTGCGGCGCTGTTGCTAAAGCCTCAACAGTGCATGCTGGTCGCGGCACACAACAGCGATCTAAAAGCCGCTTTGGATTGTGATTTTCGTACCGCTTTTGTAAAGCGACCCTTTGAGCACGGACCTGGCCAGAGCACGGATCTGGTTGCCAGCGGTCATTATGATTTTGTAGCTCGAGATTTTGTAGATCTGGCAACTCAGCTCAAATGCTAAGCGTGATTGGCCAGATTTATCCTATTTAAGAAACTGTCGCACTCTACGACCCATTTAGCCGGGTTTGTTACGCTCGCTCAGAACCACGGCAAGGCCGCTTGCTCACAACGATAGCGCAGTGTTCCGGTGAACCTCGGAAAAGCAACTCGGTTACGCTCCGACATGGTCGGTGTTCGACGTATGGCATTGCAAGACCTGACCCCTGATGTTCGTTATGCCCTCACCCGAGGAGCGATGTTTTTGGACAGGCGCAAGTAAACAACCTGTACCGAACCACCAGCCGTCATCAACAACGATCTACGCTGCCAGCTTGCGCAGAGCCAGACCGGCGGCCAGGTACGTGACGATGTAAACAATCAATCGGTAGATTACCGCCGAGCCCGGAGGAATACATATGAAGCTTAAGCCGGTCAGTCCGCGCTTTCCGATCTCGTGTGCGATGCGAATCGTTTCGTAGTCGGTAAGCCCGATCGGCTCTGCGAGCTCGCCGAGAATGTCACCGGGGGCGCCACCGGAACCACCGATGCAATCCATATCGAAGTGGGCGTAAACACCGTTCGTTCCCTTCCATGCTCGGTCCAACTCTCCAACCAACCCTTCGATACCGAGGCCTGATCTGAGTTCCCACGAGCTAATAAATCGTGCGCCTTCACGGAGGTAGCGCCGGACAATGTCCTTGTTCTCAAGCATGCCGCGCTCACCGATTTCCACCAGATGTTGCGGGTGCATATTGTCGAGGAATTCGTACATCTTGTGTTTCCAAGACGAAGAGCCGGCTATGCGTGGATCGCCGGTGAGAGAGTCCAGCGGTGTCGCGTCCCAATGCGTGTCGAGGCTCACGCAACCCACCGCGCCGACGGTGTGTTCCGAACACTGTTTGGCGATGGCGAAGCTACCGCAAGGGCTGTTCTGTCCGATGACGACCGGCACTGCCCCCGCAGTCAACGCATCGTGGACCTTCGATTCCACCGCCGCTTGGGCAGCGAGAATGTTTTCAGGGGTCTGGTTGTGCATGACTTCTTCGGGGATGTCGGCATCACCGTAGTCAACCAGGCGAATATGCTCGAAGATGTCCAGGTCGAAATCCTGGATGTACCCAGAGGGGTAACGCGCGGACTGCTGGCGGACGCGTTTCGGTGCCGATATCCATTCCTCCATCGGTACGCCCGCATACATGCCATCAGTCGCCGCAACGTAAGGCGCGCCAATCACCACAACGTCCGCGCCTTCGAGATCGGCCGGCGTCCTGGCGATATCCTGCGCCAGGAATGACGGCGTCTCCGGCGCGAGCAGCGGAAACTCGTGACGGGCGGCAAAACTGGTCTTCATGAACTCTTCCCAAGTCGGGTATTCGTTGGCGGCCATGGTTGTAACTCCGGTTAGCGATTGTAGATTGAAGCTGTGTATCGAGTAGCAGCTCCATGATATCTTTGATTCTGGCAGGAAGTCTATTTGACCCGTGACGGTATGGCACTCCAACACCTCAGGAAAGGTGATGATGATCCGCTGTACTTCATATGTTTTGATTCCTATGATATCGATATGGACCACAGACCCTTTGTCTACGGCCCTATTAACTTACCCATACTTTCGACACGTTTGCCCCAACTTGACTTAAAAGTAAGATCACATAAGTGTTGAGAATTTGTAGCAAATTTGACTTCCTGGCACCTAGGGATGGTCTGATTAATTAACGCTTTTCATGATTTTGGGCTAGTGACATTTTGGTTTTCATATTTGCAATCAGAAAAGGATGATATTTGTTACGAATTGGCGATCTAATTGCCGATTTGAATCGGTTTCAATGCCCTTCACTTATTCTGGGCGCACCTGTCCTACGACGACCTCGCTAAATGGTTTTTTGACATCACCAGATTGATCAGCGCACACTGCATAAACACCCAGTTAGCATTCTTATCTAATCCTCGATATCTGAATTTTATAAATCCAAACTGTCGTTTCATTACATGAAACACATGCTCCACCTTCGCCCGTATTTCGGATTTATTTCGGTTCTTCGAACGCTCGTCATCAGTTAGCTTGCGATTGCGTGAGCCTTTCTTTTGCATATAATCTTTAGCCATCGGGGCACATTCTGATAGGACACATTTCTGACCACTATAAGCGCAATCTCCCCATATCTTGGTTTCTTCCCCGTGCAATAGATCTTCCAACACTTGGGAGTCATGAGTGCCCGCTGGGGTGACGGCTACCGAGTGAATCAACTTGCTCTAACTATCAACGCCGATATGCGTTTTCATCCCAAAATACCATTGATTTCCCTTGCCAGTTTGATGCATGTCAGGGTCACACTGTTTCTTTTTATTCTTGGTTGAGGCCGGGGCTTCGATCAATGTGGCATCGTCAATCGTTCCTTACGATACAAATAATCTGTTCTCCAATAAGTACTCGTTCACCAGGTGAAACAATCGCTCACCTAAATCATTCGAATCCAGTATATGGCGAAACTTGCAGATCGTTGTCTCGTCCGAGGCGGGTTCTCGCCCAAGATCAATATGGGAAAATTCACGTAAAGTCTGAATATCGTATAGCGCTTCTTCCATGGCTGGATTGGACAAATTAAACCCGTGTTGCATAAAGTGAATGCGCAACATCCGTTCAATGCCGATGGGTCGGCGACCGCTGCCTTTCGGCTTCGGATAGTCGGGTTCAATTACTTTGCTCAACTCTTTCCACGCAATGACTTGATTCAACTGGGCTAGAAACTTCTCTTTACGTGTCGGCTTCTTGTACTTCGCAAAGGCGCCTTCGGCTAAGGTTGTTTGGCGCATCATATTATCTACTTATTACGAGGTAGCTATTACCTCACCTTTTAGGTTTTAATCAGAGATTCCTTAGAGAAAAAACTGCTGCTGTTCAAGAATTATTACAACCAAGATCGCACCCACCAGAGCTCGGCGGTACTATTCCCTATGAGCCGGGATACACCGGTAAACGAAAGGTTGCCCGCCTTAACAACTATCAATGGGAAAAACACTGCGGCGGCCTATATCATCTTCCAACAGCGGCTTGATTACTAATTCCCACCCGACAGGTTTTACGACGTACATTTCAGTAAAAATCGAGTATTGGATATTACTTAACGCATCTTCAGTCTAGTTTAGAAAACGACAGATACAATAATTTTCTAGTCCGTCGTATTTGTCGAATTCAGGCAGATTAGTGACAATGACTCGAGGATTACTGTTCCTGCTAAAAAAGCCGTCATACCTCCTACATCATGAGGTGGACTTACCGTATTAACATCTACTGCAACGATATTCAAACCGGCTAACCCCTGTAATAGTGTTAGTCCTTCCCGTGCTGTCGCACCACCCCAAGTAGGTGTACATACACCTGGTGCACAGGACGGATCGAAAAAATCCATATCAAAACAAAGATACACTGGCTTGCCACTAAGTTTATCGTGAATCGTTGCCAACACATCTTTAAATCCACGATCGAAAAGCTCGTTACCATCGATAAGGTTATAGCCAAAGCTTCGTGTATGTTCGAATACATTTGGCTGTGTAAGTGTACCCCGTGGTCCTACATGTAAGGAGTTCTCTGTATCCACCACGCCTTCTTCTGCTGCGCGGGTAAATGTTGTAGCCACATTGTATCGATCATTTATTGTCGAACCACTACTTGGAAATGTGTCGGTATGTGCATCAATATGCAGCACGACTAAATCTGAGTGGTGTGAATGTAGCGCACGCAGTTGGGGTAGGGTAACGGCACCATCTCCACCCATTGAAACTGGTATCGCACCTGCACAGAGAACATTCGATACTGCGTGCTCAATTCGTTCGAAGGATTCTTCAATCAAACTCGAGGTTACCTGAACGTTTCCGCAGTCAATGACATTCAGTTTTTCTATAGGATTAAAATCTGCGTGGGGTGGTTGAAAAGGTCGAACCAGTGCTGATTGCTCACGTATAGCGTTCGGCCCATATCGTGCGCCAATTCTTACAGGATGCGTACCACAGTCAAATGGTATGCCGAGAATTGCGGCACGACTTCCTGCGGCATTTGTAGAGGAAGGTACACCCATAAAAGTGAAAGGACTGTTAAACAAGTCTTTTTCATCATGCGGTGGAGTATTTCTGTTCATATTTTAACTCTCAATATTTATCTGGTGTCGATCGGGTTAATCAATTCATTTGTTTCACCATACAAGGCTATACCCCGATGGTTGATTTATGTCTTCTACGGTTGATATGGGATCAAGTCGGATCTCAAATAGTATTTAGTCAGATTGATTTGATGCCACAGGGCGATGACCCCGTGAAAGTTGGTAGTCTGATAACCCAACCAACAAAAAGTAAGTTAAATACCAATTGACGCCAGAATGCCTATATAGGGGGAGAATCACGTATTCGCCAGAGCAAGGGCTATTCTCCCTAAGCCGCACCCTGCCATTCAGAATAAGAAATTGCCGGATACTTTTTTGCAACTCTGGGACATAGATACTACATTGATAAACCGATATCCATCAGATAAACTAATTTTAGTTTTGGTTGCAAATCTCTGGTTACCGGTTTGTAAATGAAACTGGTAGATTTAAAGGCGCCAATTTAGAACAAAACCTACTGTGATTCGATAATTAAACTCCATGAATTAGAAAGCGGAGGACTACGCATGTTTGTCTATCATACTGCCCCAGCAAGTAAGAGTGTAACCATCTATATCGACAAATGCTCCGTCGACGTACCTGCCACGATAAGCGTCGCCGGTGCATTGTTGGCAAGCGGCTATGCGAGCTTTCGTCGTACACCGGTAACAGGGTCGCCACGGGGTCCCTGGTGCTTGATGGGAAGTTGTTTCGATTGCCTGGTGGATATTGATGGCATCAGTGGCTGCCAGGCCTGCTCGACTACTGTTCAAGACGGAATGCTCATCACACTCTTCGGTCCTGAGCAACGAAATACAGAAGAACCCGACCCATGGGGAGATGATGTATAGCTTCAACACAATTTTCAAAAACTTCTGAGCGCAACACATTGAGAGAAAACCGAGAACTGGTGGTTATTGGTGCGGGACCTGCTGGCATGTCCGCCGCTATTGCAGCTAGTGCGTCAGGGGTGGATGTAGTGGTGCTGGACCAGCGGAAAGCTCCAGGGGGCCAGATATACCGTAATATAGAAGCCGCGAACGCCGATGTCGCTTCATCTCTTGGAGCCGATTACCTCCAGGGGGCGGATCTGGTTAAACAATTTCGCGAGAGTGCAGCAGAATATCGCCCGGATGCAACCGTATGGGAAATTTCTGTTGGACTCGAAGTGTATGTTTCCGGTGGCTCCGGTGCACGTATCATACAAGCACAGAGAGTGGTTATAGCCACCGGCGCGCTAGAGCGACCCTTTCCCATCCCCGGATGGACTTTACCCGGGGTGATGGCAGCGGGTGCTGCTCAATCTTTGCTCAAGCAAGATGGGCTGTTACCCGAAGGCTCCGTGGTGCTTGCTGGCACTGGCCCTTTGATACTGCTGCTGGCCTGTCAATATTTAGATATGGGAGTGAATATCGCAGCCCTACTTGAAACAACGCATCCCAGCAATCGCAAACGTGCTCTTGCGTATTTACCTCAGGCAGTTACTGCTGGTAAATATTTGTGGAAGGGTGCAACAATGCTTAAGCGGTTGAAGCATCACGGCGTCAGGCATATACACGGTGTTGAAGCACTGCGCGCGTTGGGCGAAGATCGTCTTCGGCAAGTAGAATTCAGAGTCGGTTCTAGTGAACAGATAATTGATACCTCACTACTTCTTTTGCATCAAGGCGTGGTGCCAGATGTGAATCTGACAGGAGCTTTGGGATGCGCCATGGACTGGGATAATCAGTCTTTGTGTTTTCGGCCCCGCCTCGATCCTTGGGGAAGCAGTAGTGTTGCGGGAATATCCGTGGTCGGGGATGGTGCAGCAATTATTGGGTCACAATCTGCCATCTGGGCTGGCAAGCTAGCAGGCCTAGATGCGGCCTACCGATTTAACCACATTGATCAAGGTCAACGAGACGCCAAAACACAAAAAGCTCAGCGTGCATTAAAGCGTTCACTAAAGGTACGTCCTTTCCTTGAAACACTGTATCGCCCTGCGAATGCATTCCGCATACCGGAACAGCCTGAGACCATAGTTTGCCGCTGTGAGGAGGTGGAGGTGGGGTGTATACGTAAGCAGATTGAGCGTGGAGCAATGGACCCCAATGCAATCAAGTCCCGCCTCCGCTGCGGCATGGGCCCCTGTCAAGGTCGTTATTGCGGCCTCACGGTGAGCGAAATCATAGCCGCTGAGACAGGCAAGCAAATGTCCGAGATTGGTTATTATCGACTACGCCCGCCAGTAAAGCCGGTACCCATCAGTGACATTCTGGCTTTGGCTACTGGAGAACTACCTGCTGAAGTAAAGCTGCCAGACCCATTCAAGAAAAAAACCTTATGACTGCGGATGTAATCATTATTGGCGGCGGTATTCAGGGCTGTTCCACCGCCCTCCACCTGGCGCTTCAAGGCGTGCAGGTAATGGTCATTGAGAAGAATTATTGTGGTAGACATGCATCCGGAGTCAATGCTGGTGGCGTACTACGCGCAGGGCGCTATCCAGTAGAGTTACCCCTCAGTACTGCAGCACTAAAGATTTGGGCCGATGCACCGAATTTAGTGGACGACGACTGCGGATTTCGTCCCATTGGCCGTCTTAAGGTTGCCGAGAGCGATGAAGAAATGGATAAGCTGGCTGCGCGGTATGCAATGGTTCAAGACCTCGGCTATACCCATGAACGGCTGATTGATCGTAAAGAGCTGCGAGATATGGAACCGGATATCGCCGCCCATGCGGTGGGTGCTATTCATGCCCCCGGCTGCGGGCATGCCAATCCATTTCGCACCCTGAATGCGTTCAAACAGAAGGCTATTACTTTAGGTGTAAAGTTTCACGAGAAAACGCGGGTGAATCGTGTACGTCGTAGTGGATCGATCTGGCATGTCGAAACCAGAGATCAAACCTATGAAGCACCGATACTGGTGAACACGGCGGGGGCCTGGGGTGATCAGGTTGCCAAAGACCTTGGAGAAACTGTACCGCTTTCCACTATCGCTCCCATGCTGATGGTGACTAATCGACTGCCACCGTTTATGCGACAGCGTATTGGTGCGGTGGACCGTGTGTTGTCAATTGTGCAGCAGGCCAACGGCACCGTTATCATCGGCGGCGGCTATCTCGGTCGTGCAGATCGAAATGCCGAGACGACAAATCTTGATTACGCCAGGCTCGCCTTCAATTCACAAATCGCCTGCGACATGTTTCCAACCCTGCGTGAAGCAAAAATAATTCGGGCCTGGGCCGGAATTGAAGGATACATCGCTGATGGCCTACCTGTGATCGGACCAAGCGCGACTGAAGAAAGCGCTTACCATGCCTTCGGATTCAGTGCCCACGGTTTTCATCTGGGTCCCATCGTCGGGCGAATCCTTGCCCAGCTGGCTGTTGATGGACACAGTGAGATTCCAATTGATGCTTTCCGTATTGATCGCTTTGTGACGGAAGACAATAGTAATCGGTGCTAATGGGGTCTATTCAACACCACTTCAATTGAAACTAAACCGGCATTTCTCCACCGGCGGTTGTTCTGAGCATCAAGCCGGCGCGGTTTCTGCCCCAGTAGCGGTGCGAGGGATTGCAGAGAGTGCAGCCTTGCTGGTCGATGAGGTACTGCCCAAACAGCCTGTGCGCCAATGGGTATTGAGTTTCCCATTCCAGCTACGTTTCCTGTTCGCCAGCCGGCCCGAGATCACCGGTCGCATGCTGGGTATCGTCTAGCGTGTCATTGCCACGCATCTGGTCAGAAAAGGAGACCACACTCACCAAGCGGCTAGAACCGGCACGGTCACTCTGATCCAGCACTTTGGTGGTGCGCTCAACCTCAACAAGAGGTGGCCCCACAAATCTACATAGCCGTATAGGTGAATTACCTGCTCCCACGTGAGGTATGATTTGTCTCGCAAACAGGAGTAACACGTCGAGGAGCGGCCATCACCCGTAGAACGACGAGCGTCGATGACCTGAGCGAAGCGCCTCAAGCGTGTTTGCAATATCGACATTAAGACCTGTAGCGAATGCACCGGCGTAGTGAAGGTGATTGCCTGCATCGAAGACCCCAAGGTAATCAGGCAGATCCTCGATAACCTTAGGCAAAAAGCCTAAACCCGTGAGTCCGTTGTCTTGCCAGAAAGCCGGGCGCCACCAGTTGGACTGACCCATGGGCTGTTCGGCTGGCAAGTCTTAAAATGACCTGGTTGCATCCAGGATGCTGCGCTCGCACCACCGTGGCAGAGATTCTGCGTGCCCAATGGCGGGACGGGTCGATGGTTGCAAAGTAAGGGGGCTGGATTTCAGCGCCGCTGCCTCCATAGCGACCGGATTCGGGGAGGTATTACACAGTTGCCGGGCGATACAACAGCAGTCATCAACTGTTCGATCTGGGTGAAAAGGGCGTTTATTCTTCCTATGCTCAGACAAATTTACACTAATCGGTTAGCCTGGCTTATTAACAGATTTTATATATTTCTGATGTATTTTATTGCTATACAATCGGGTTTCTTAAGGGCGTCTAGAGGCAAACAAGTCTCTGTATTAACTTAACAAAAGGCAGGTGATTATTGTGATTGGCATTGCTCGTTGTTGGAATAGCCTGAGACCAAAATATTTGTGGGCTAAGCTATTTCGAAACGGACGACGATCCTGTTCTAAGAAGGAAGCCATTAACCGATTTTGGAGACGGTTGCCCGCGACCATTGTGTATTTCGGACACCTCGACCTGTCCAAGTCGCGAAATACCGCGGTCGGGGATTGAACCATGTCGGGCGTCACAATCAACAGTATTGAAAAATCCTTCGACCAGCAGAAAATATTGAAGAATGTCGATCTAGAGATTGTGGATGGTGAATTCTTGACGCTGATTGGACCATCCGGGTGCGGCAAAACTACCTTGCTTCGGATTATCGCCGGGCTGGAACGGCAAACTGCCGGCTCAATCCAGATTGGTGGGCAGGTCGTCGACGAGCTGGCGCCGAGCCGGCGGGACGTGGCCATGGTATTTCAATCTTATGCCCTTTATCCGCATATGACGGTGCGTGAGAACATTGGCTTACCGCTGACCATACGACGGCTGAACTTCTTCCGTCGCTTTCCCGTCATTGGCAGGTTTATTCCAGGTGCGCGTGCCATCATGCGCGAGATCGAAAACGAGATTCAAACCGTGGCCGCAACACTCGGCCTGGAAAACCTATTGGACCGCAAGCCCCGGCAATTGTCCGGCGGGCAACGTCAACGCGTGGCCGTCGGCCGCGCTCTTGTTCGCCACCCCAAAGTTTTCTTACTGGATGAACCGTTATCCAACTTGGATGCCGCGCTGCGGGTGCAAATGCGTGCGGAGATCATCGAATTACATAAGCGTATCGGCGTCACATTTATCTATGTGACCCACGATCAGGTCGAAGCGATGACCATGTCTGATCGCGTTGTGGTCATGATGGAAGGCGATATTATTCAGGTTGGCACGCCTGCCGAACTTTATGAAAACCCACGGTTTGTCCGCGTCGCTACATTCATCGGCAGTCCAAAGATCAATATATTGGATGGTATAGTTTTAGACGATGGCTCGCTGGCCATCGGTGACTATGTCGTGGACCGCCTCGTCGGCCATCCTGCGGGCACGAAAATCCAAGTTTGCATCCGACCGGAAAACATTGAAGTCAGCAAGGATCAACATCGCGGCTTTCGTTGCATTTTACAGCGCCACGAATATCTCGGTTCGGAACTTTATTTATTCCTCAAGCCGGATAGCGGCGATGAGAACGTGATCATGCGTGCCCCGATCGATCAAGCGCGAAAAATCGAAAACAGCGAAATAATCTATGTGCGGGCAAAAGAGAAGAGGGTTTTGCTGTTTGACCAGGACGGACGCCGGATTGAACAGAACACAGACAACAAACAAATTGGCCCAAGCGAGCAACATTATGTCGCGGGTTGATAACCAAACCAGAGACCTTGCGGCTGTCGCCATGCCGCGACGGCAACGGTCCGCACAATCAATCGAGGCGGCGACTGCCTATCTGTTTGTCACGCCAGCAACCTTGTTGCTGTTCTTGCTGTTGTTGGGGCCAGCTGCAAGTGTCGTTGTCCTGTCTTTTACGGACTGGCAATTCGGTTCCAAGACTTTCGAATTCATTGGCTTTACCAATTATGCGGAAATGTTTCAGGACGATGTGTTCTGGACGTCAATCACCAATACCTTGATTTATGTCTCCGTAGTGGTGGTTGGTTCTGTGTCGCTTGGGCTGATGATTGCGATGCTGATTGAGTCTCGGCCTTCCTTCCGCCGGGTTTGGCGGACGATTTATTTCCTCCCGGTCACCGCGACCCTGGTCGCCATGGCCCTGGTGTTTGAATATATTCTGCATCCGGCTTTTGGACCGTTGAACGAATTTCTCGGATTGTTTGGCGTTGAAGGAACAAATTGGCTTCAGAATAGATCGACCGCCCTATTGACACTGTGTGGGATTGGCATCTGGCAGGCCGTTGGTTTTAATATGGTGTTGTTTTTGGCCGGATTGACAGCCATTCCAACAGACCTTTATGACGCGGTGGCCATTGACGGCTCAGACAGTACCTGGGACCGTTTTTGTGTCGTGGTCTGGCCGCTATTGGGTCCGACAACGATGTTCGTGGTGATTATCTCCTGCATCCGCTCGTTCCAGGTTTTCGATACCGTAAAAGTGTTGACGGACGGTGGGCCGAACCGCGCCACCGAAGTACTTTTATTCACGATGTTTTCAGAAGGCTTCACCTATTTCCGCTCCGGCTATGCCGCGGCACTGACCACAATCTTCTTGATCTTCGTTTTGATTTTGACCCTTGTCCAGCGGATTTCCATCGAAAAGAGGATCCACTACGGATGATCTCGCCACGACATACCAAGTTGGCTATTGGTGGTTTACGGCATCTGGTTCTTGCAATCGGTGCCTTTGTGGTATTGTTCCCTTTCATTTGGATGCTGTCTGCGTCTTTTAAGCCGCCCAGCGAAATTTATACCCAGGACGTCCAGCTTATTCCCATCGCCTGGACCTTGGAGAATTATATCCGAGCATTTTCCGCCCAGCCGCTTGGCAAATATCTACTCAACGGTGTTATCGTGACATTCGGTATATTTGCTTTTCAGGTCCTGTTTGCACTGCCATGCGCTTTTGCCTTGGCTAAACTCAATTTTCGCGGCCGGGAAGTTTTGTTTGCACTGATCATCCTAGGTTTACTGATACCGGAATATGTCATTTCTATTCCGGTATTCTTTATGTTCTTTAAAATTGGGCTGTTGAACACCTACTGGAGTTTAATAATTCCGTTCTGGATCTCGGCTTTTGGCATCTTTTTGATGCGGCAATTTTTTAAAACCATACCTGACGATCTCCTGGCGGCGGCTCGGCTTGATGGTCTCAGCGAAATAATGATTGTTTGGCGCATTATGGCGCCGCTGGCGGTACCGGCCGTTATGGCCTTCGCCATTTTCTCCGTGGTTTTTCATTGGAACGATTTCTATTGGCCCTTGATCATGGTCAATGATGCCGAAATCGCAACGCCGCCGCTTGGCATCGTGTTGTTTTCCAATGCCGAAGCTGGAGACGCCGTCGGTCCGATGATGGCGGCGGCCGTCATAATAACCCTACCACTAATTCTCCTGTTCCTATCTTTGCAACGGAGATTCATCGAGGGGCTTACGATGGGGAGTTTCAAGTAATTCCTAGCGAAGCTTTTGTGTTTAAACAATAATGGAGGCAGAAAAATGAAACTACTTCGAACTCTGATTGCGGCAACAGCATTGACATTCAGTGCTGGAACCGCCTTCGCAGAAACCGAGCTCGTTGTTGGATATCCTTATCCCGACCTGTTTGAATCGGTGTTCAACAAAATCAAAAAGGATTTTGAAGCAGAAAATCCTGACATCAAAGTCAAATTCGAAGGCGCCTATAAGAATTACGAAGACGCAACACAACGGGTCTTGCGGCAATCACTGACAGATCAACTTCCCGATATTTCCTTCCAAGGCATTAACCGCCTGCGCGTCTTTGTGGAACGAAATCTGGTGCAGCCAATTGATGCGCATATGGCCGGCGACGCTAGTTGGGCCGATCACGGCGTGCCAGCGGCAATGCAGTCCATAGGGCGCTCCGGCGGGAAGACTTATGGTATGCCATTTGCGGTGTCCACACCGGTCATCATGTTTAATAAGGATCTGGTGAAAAAAGCTGGCGGCGATCCGGAGAATTTCCCAAAAACTTGGGACGGGATCCTTGACTTGTCGAAAAAAATCAATGCCTTGGGGCCGAAAACTTACGGCATGCACTATGTCTGGCAGGTTACCGGCAACTGGATGTGGCAGGTCTTGATCACCTCGCAATGCGGGCAGATTCTTGACAAGTCCGAGAAAAAGGTAAATTTCAACAATGCCACGGGCTTAAAGGCCCTGACATTGCTCCGGCGTATGGTAGATGAAGGCGATATGCCGGATCTTTCACTCGGTGATGCCTACAATTCAATGTATGCAGGTGGCCTTGGTATGCTGATCAGCTCCGTCGCGGGTCTGGGTAACATCGAACGCAAAGGTAAAGGAAAATTCCATGCCGGCGCAGCATTGTTTCCTGAAGTCAAAGCAAATTGCGGCCGCGTTCCAGGTGGCGGCAATCTGGCGATGATCTTTACCAAGGATAAAAAGCGGCAAGAAGCAGCTTGGAAGTTTATCAAGCATGCCGTGAGTGCAAGCGGTCAGACGCACCAGGCCGGCACGACCGGATATATGCCGACCAACAGTAAAGTGTTGGACGACAACAAATATATGAAGAAGTTTTATGATACTCATCCGGCCCATAAAACTACTTTACAACAAATGAACTACATCACTACTTGGTATGCCTTCCCGGGCAAGAATGCACTTAAGATTACCGATGTGATTAAAAATAGTTTGCAATCGGTCGTCAATAAGAGTGCCACGCCGAAAGAAGCTTTGGAGGAAATGTCCAAAAACGTCGCGAAACTGCTGCCTAAGTAAAACCTGGGCAATAGGATCAGGAACCGCCGCCGAGTCGCGACTTACAGGCGGCGGCGGTTCCCACGCTTTTCTGCGCCGCAACACTATATTCAAATCCACTTTTACATCGGAGATTAGTCCGATATGGAACCGTACGCAGATACCTTGTTCCTTAATGGCACGGTCTTGACGGTCGATACTCAAAACCGAGCCGTGGAAGCCGTTGCGGTGCGTGACGGGCGCATTATGGCAACCGGCGGTGCGGACGATATCCGAGACCTTGCGGGGCCAGATACCCGGACAGTGGATTTAGCCGGACGGGTAATGATACCGGGTATTATTGATGCTCATGGACATTTCCCCGGATGGGGCGAACAGAAGCTTTTTCGCGCTAATTTGAACGGCCCGCCGATGGGCGAGACTACCTCCATTGCCAGCATGGTAGCGGCCCTGCAGCGCCATGCGGCTAGAATAGAGAACGCCGATTGGATCCTAGGTGCCGGCTATGAGCTGGATTTATTAAAAGAAAATCGCCATCCGACGCGATGGGATTTGGATCTTGTTTCTAGCGAGCGCCCTGTTGTCGTGCATCACGTCTCGCACCATATTTGCGTCGCCAACAGTTTCGCGCTGGTACTTGCCGGCATCACCAGCGATACGCCGCAGCCGTCCGGTGGGCTGGTCCAGAAAGACCCTGACAGCGGTGAGCCCACGGGTGTGTTGGAGGAATTTTCCGCCATGGCGCTGGTCACGCGCCATATCCCGGCGCTATCGCGTGCGAAAAAACTACAAGCGCTGGAACAAACCGTTGCCGACTATTTGGAGGTCGGCGTCACCACGACCCAAAATGGCATGGCCAGTTTTAGCGACCTCGATATTCTGGAAGCGGGTTTGGCAGCGAATACCTTGAAATGCCGCGTTGTCATATGGCTTGGTTGGCAGGATCACCTTCGGGTGCTGAATGGCGAACGGGAAGTCAATCCAACGGCCTCGAATTTGATTATCCCTGGCGCTGCAAAGATATTCGCCGATGGGTCGATACCTGGCTACACCGGCTATCTGACAGCGCCTTATCACACGCCCCATAATGGTGATGATCAATATTGCGGCTATCCGCTTTATCCGCCGGAGGAATTGGCTAAAATCGTTTCAGATTTGCACTCTCGCAAGCAACAGATCGCCCTTCATGGTAATGGGGACGCGGCGATAGACGACATTCTTGCGGCTATTGAAGCGGCCCATCGCGCCAATCCGCGCAGCGATGCGCGCCATATTATCGTGCACGCTCAGACCGCGCGTGCCGACCAATTGGACCGAATGGCCAAACTGGGCGTGATCCCGACATTCTACATCATGCATACCTATTATTGGGGAAATCGGCACCGTGATATCTATCTTGGCGAAGAACGGGCGATGAATATTTCCCCGGCGGGCGGCGCCCGTGATCGCAGTATGCGCTATACCATCCACTGTGATACTCCCGTGGTACCATTGAACCCGGGTCTAATGATGTGGTCTGCGGTCAACCGCATTGCCTTGGATGGAACAGTTATCGGCCCGCATCAGCGGATTTCGGCACAAGATGCCTTACGGGCCACCACAGTGGACGCAGCTTATCAGGGTTTTTTCGAACAGGAGCTGGGCTCTATCGAAGTTGGCAAACGGGCAGACTTTGCTATTGTCGACAATAATCCGTTGGCTGGCGGTGATGATCTAAAGAACTTAAAAGTCAGTCAAACCGTGCTAGGCGGGGAAATCGTATACGAAGCTTAACTGCGGTCGCTGACACTTCGAGCTTGAACCTTGGAAATGACCCCGCTTGGCTCTTCCAGCCATGCTGCGGCAATCGAAAAATCTGTGGCTACCAAAAACCTAAGATCCGTCGCATTTGGGCCGCCCGATGCTGGCATGGCACTTGAAAAGAAGCATTGTTGGCGGTGTCCTTTCGGCCTGCTCCCCCAAATCTTGATCTATGGCTGGGTTGGCAAGTTGGATCACAATTCGATTAGGTTAAGCCCACGTTCTAAAACTTTGCGCAATAGATAGGTACTATCACTACTGCCGCCAGAGCCTGCATTATCCCACGTATCGGCGACCACTGCTGGGCCTTTTAGCGTTAGTGTTATTGGACCTAATTTCCTATGCGATGAATTCAGGAGTGAAGTGCAATGACCTTACATATACCCGTTCTAAAGTCATGCCAAATCAAACTTCCCAGGTTAGACTATTTTTTAGGCATTCACGGCTCGATTCGAGATTCAAAAAAGTTCTGAAGTTTTAAAGTTCTGTAGACAGTATCGCTAGCTCAACTGCATCCGCGAGTTGAGTATATTGTTCTTAGAATCCTGCTTGGAATTCCAAATGATTCTAGATGTGCGCGTCACCTCGCTTTCCATCAAAGTGTGATCTATCCAAAATAAACGGTATAATAATTCGCACAATAGGGCGCACAGTGCGAACCTCTGATTATGATTGAACTGCTTGCTGAAGTTACCAAGCGTGACGTGCTGCCATCAAATCCGTCGGTTTTTCGGCAATCCCGTTGCGGACTCAACTTTTTGGAAGGGATCCGATAGGAGGCTTGGTCGTGAAAGCGCAATCGCATCAAGCTTCCGAGTCACTATCGATACGTCCTGGTAGCGGAGCCCTTGGTGCGGTTATCGAGAGTGTTGATATTGGTAAGGCCGATTCAAATTTAATTAACGCGATTCGTGATGCCTTTGATGAGTACAGCGTTTTGGTATTTCCCGATCAGCACCTGACACCAACAGAGCAAATCGCATTCACCGCGCATTTTGGATCGGTCGAGCAACACCCGCTCTACAGAAGCGCCATCCTTGATGGCCACCCCGAAATACTCGTGCTCGAGCACAAGAACCAACAATGGGTGAATGGTAGAAACGACGTCTGGCATTCCGATATCACATTCTCTGAACGACCTCCGCTGGGTAGTGTGCTGTATTGTCAGGAGATTACCGAAGGGTTCGGTGACACATTATTCTGTAGTATGCGTCGAGCGTATGAGAGTTTGTCACCGGGGCTGCAGCGAACACTCGGGCAACTTACTGCCGAACATTCGTCAAGCAGGATGGTGGAGCGCAACAATTCGCAGCGATACAACGTACCAATTGACAATGTGCCGCCACCCGTCAGCCATCCTGTAGTGCGCACCAATCAGTCGAATGGCAAAAAGAACCTGTTTGTAAATCCCATTTACACCATCCGTTTTTCCGGGATGACAGAGGAAGAGAGTAATCCATTACTCAATTATTTATACGAACAAGCCATTCGTCCGGATAACGTTTACCGACATCGTTGGAAGGTCGGTGATGTTGTGATGTTCGATAATCGTTGCGCGATGCACTACGTGGTGGTCGACTACGGACCGGAAATGCATCGACGAATGCATAGAACAACCGCAGCAGGCGAAAAACCAGTTTAGCTTTAAAGATCGTTAAGAAAATGTAGATCACTTTCTTCATTATTCCCAACATCCCACCCTGCATCGAAGACCCCAAGGTAATCAGGCAGATCCTCGATCACCTTAGGCAAAAAGCCTAAACCCGTGAGTCCGTTGTCTTACCAGAAAGCCGGGCGCCACCAGTTGGACTGACCCA
>Ga0302122_10000044_pt1 | contig 58157 bp, 59 predicted proteins | sample CB21_SCM_MG_FD_203115 | JGI IMG/M metagenome (GOLD analysis project Ga0302122, IMG submission 203115) | Marine microbial communities from Western Arctic Ocean, Canada - CB21_SCM | ecosystem: Environmental > Aquatic > Marine > Oceanic | place: Canada: Western Arctic Ocean | collected 2017-09-28 | reverse complement strand
GGGCAATTTAGTATTGACGAGCTAATGGAAAAACGCGATGATAACTTGGTCGATTTTTTAAAAGTTTTAAAAGACAATCAGTGGGGTGCTGGAAACTCTCTCAAAGAATTTGATGCAAGCTTGTCAGAGTCAATTAATAAAATAGAATTTTCAGAGCTAAATTTATCAAGCCCCTTACTCACCTATGTCACCAAAGTACCAAAAGAGTGGGCTGACTATAATGGTCATATGACAGAAGCGCGTTATCTTGAATGCTTTTCAGAAGCAACCACGGAAATGATGTCTATTATCGGCGCAGACGAAGAATACATTTTAAATATAGGGTCTTACTTTACAGTTGAAACTCATATTCGGCACTTGGATGAAGTTCAAATAGGAGAGTGCGTAAACGCTAAAACCCAAGTTATATATGGAGAAAATAAAAAACTTCACCTCTTTCATTGGCTTTATCATGATGATGGGAGGTTGCTCGCAACTGCTGAGCACATGCTAATTCATGTAGACCTTAAAACGCGAAGTGCAAGCATGCCAAATGATTTAGTCATCTCTCGGACAGGACTAATCTATGATGCGCATAAAAAACTACCCAAACCAGAAGGGCTAAGTCGTGCTGTTGGCGACAAATTCTAATAGCAGTCTTCAGAGCAAAGGAATTTTGATAAAAAACTTAGAGAGCTCTTGTTAGGCTTAGTACTTGTCCAGTAATTGGCGCTGAAATAGTGCGGCGATATGCAAGAATGATGCTCTCATTTGAAGTCGGCTCAAAACCATCAAAAAGCATTCCATAGTAATCAACTGAGTTTTCAATAATGGATGGAGATACAATATTTATTCTTAATTTTCCAGCATACTCTGCTGCCAAAGTTGATACGCACATGTTAAGAGCACCATTCGCAGCAGCAGCGCAAGAACCAGCAATAATTGGCTCGTCACCGATGATACCGCTAGTCAATGTGATAGACCCGTTTTCACGGAGGAAAGGTATGGCTTCTTTTGCCAAATTTAATTGACTAAAACATTTAGTAGAAAGGCCAGATGCAAAATCCTCCATTGTAAGTTCATCAAAAGTCTTAAAAGGAGTGCCTCCGATACAAGACACTAAACCATCAAATGGTCCAACAGATGCGAAGACATCACTAACGCTTTCAAAATCAAAAGCATCAATCTTTAAATCTGGTCCAGACCTTCCAGCTCTTATAACTTCATAGTCTTTCTGTAAACCTTCAACTACTACTCTACCAAGTTTTCCAGTTGCGCCAACTACTATAATTTTTTTCATTTAAAGCCTTTTAATACTTAGTTTATAAATTAATAGAATCTTATCATTAAAAAAGCAACTTGCCAATAGATGACTTTACTGCATTTCTGTTTGTTTCAGAAGTAAGGGGCTTTCCAATGTTGACATTGACACTCCTTCGTAGGTTAAATTTCTTTTTCTTTTTAATTGATTTTGGAGCTTTTGAGAAGAAGCTACCCCACATATCATTGATCGCAAAAGGAACCACAACTACATTATCTTTGCACTCAGATAATATTTTTTCAAATCCCCTTTTAAAGTCACTCAGCTCTCCAGTTGTAGAGATATGTCCTTCAGGAAATATGCCAACCACACAATTATCGTTTAACAAACTAACAATATTTTGCATTGCATTACGACTATTTTCAGGCCTTATTGATACTGCGCCAACGCCTCTTAGAATCCAATTAAATATTGGCTTACGATAGTAATCATCATGGACAACGAATCGAATCGTTCTTGGTGTTGCCCACTGGATTAAAGCAAAATCTATCCAACTAATGTGGTTACCTAAAAATAAAACAGGCCCATTTTTAGGTAAATTATCTATGCCAGTTACCTTAAGTCGATATCGCCACCCAAACAATAAGAGGCCTGCAATTTGCCTCATGACTACAGAATAGTTTTGAGTTTTTTAAGAACAATACTAAATCCTGCTACCGCAATAAATGCATTAAAGTAAAGTATAAATTCACTTCCAAAATTTAGGTTCGCAAGAATCATGGTAAAGATCAAAAGGGTAATCATAGCAATATTTTGAAGCCAGTTTTTACCCGCTAACATACTCCCAAGACCATCTTCAGGAGAGTTCGCTTGCATAAGTGCATTGAGCGGAATAATCATCATTCCTGCTCCGACGCCAAACACAAGGATGACTGCAGTTACCATAATTAAGGCAGTAGAATCTGGAATAAAACTTAGGCTTGAAATTACGGGTATCAAAATTGAACAAACTGTAATCATTATGGAGCCAGTATAGATATTATTAATACGTATGAAATTTAGACTTTTTCTGCCAGATAAAAAAGCACCAATCATAATTCCAAATACAGAAGAAGCTAACATAGCATTCACAATGAGTGGACTTTCAACGCCAAAATTAACTTTTGCATGAGCCGGTATAACTGCCACTAAATTTTGTGACATACCCCAAAAAATTGCTGTTCCTAAAATAGAGTACCAAACAATTTCATTACTCCTCATGGCTTTAAAGTTAGTCGCTAAGTAATGAAAAGAAACAAATTTCTTTATGGAAAATTGAGCTTGGCTTAACTTAGTTGGATAAAGGCGTGTTCCAAGAGTTGCTAAAAACTCAACCAATGAAAGCCCAACAAGAACCCAGCCTACTGGCGCTATTTTCATTAATATTTCTTCAGGGGTAGTTGCTTGCATTGTTCCCAGATAAGCTTCAAATAGGTATGAGAAAAAAACAGTGCCCATCAAAATTGCTATTAATACCACTGAAGAGTGAAAGGCATTACCCCTACTAAGACCTGCCTTGCTAAGGCACTCTTTAATGTAGCCCATTTTTGCAGGAGAATAGATTGCACTCTGGGTCGCAAGAAGCAAGGTAAAGCCGAATGCAACTTGATATAAACCGTTGTAATAACAATAGGTAATTGCTAAGGTAATTAAGACAGCAGAAAATGCGCTATAGCGCATGATACTTGTCTTTGCAAATTTATCAGAAAGGTAACCTGACAATGTAAACAACATGATAAATGGTACTAAGATCATAGCATTTACAACAGCAGTTAAAATAATTTGCTGCTGCTCACCATATATCATAAAGATTGTGTTTTGAATTATGATCTTATGGCCTAGGTCGACAAATGCATTGAGAAAAACTGCAACTAGGTAAATAGAAAATATGACTGAACGCCCTTTATCGATCTGTTGATTTTCTTGCATGACCTACCAAACTATAATTTATATAGTTAATAGTATAAGAGAATTTTTAGAGAATTAGGGCTTAATAATTTATTCGTTCTTAGAGTTCAAGGCCCTCAACCTCAGCAATGGTTTGCATATCTTTATCACCCCTGCCTGAGAGGTTAATGATAATGGTTTTATCGCTAGACCATTGTTTTGCGAGTTTAACTGCATACGCTATAGCGTGCGATGGCTCAAGTGCTGGAATAATACCTTCAACTTCTGTAAGTAGATGAAAAGCCTCTAAAGCTTCTTTGTCTGTTATTGCAACATACTCCGCCCTTCCAATATCTTTCAGATAGGCATGTTCTGGCCCAACACCAGGATAATCAAGGCCGGCTGAAATGGAGTGGCCTTCAATAATTTGACCATCCTCATTTTCCATCAAATATGTTCTGTTGCCATGCAAAACTCCAACACTTCCAGCGGTAAGAGGGGCGGCATGCGCATCAGGTCCTAAATCAATTCCGCGGCCTCCTGCCTCAACACCAATAATCTTGACTGATGTATCTTCGATAAATGGGTGGAAAAGCCCGATTGCATTTGAACCGCCTCCAACACAAGCAATTATCGCATCTGGCAAACCTCCCGCTTGCTCATTAAATTGCACTTTTGCCTCTTTACCAATAACGCTTTGAAAGTCTCTTACCATCATAGGGTAGGGGTGGGGACCTGCAACTGTTCCAATAATATAATAAGTATTATCAATATTAGTTACCCAGTCACGCATAGCCTCATTAAGGGCGTCTTTTAGTGTTTTAGAGCCAGAGGAAACAGGCACAACTTTTGCTCCAAGTAGCTTCATACGGTAAACATTCTGCGCTTGCCTAACAACATCAACTTCGCCCATATATACAACACACTCCAGGCCAAGTCTCGCCGCTATAGTTGCTGATGCAACTCCGTGCTGTCCTGCTCCTGTTTCCGCAATAATTCGTGTTTTACCCATTCTCTGAGCAAGTAGCGCCTGGCCTATAGTGTTGTTAATCTTGTGTGCGCCAGTGTGGTTTAAGTCTTCACGTTTCAAATAAATTTGAGCTCCACCAACCTTCTTAGTTAAATTTTTTGCATGATAAAGTGGAGTTTCACGTCCCACATAGTGCTTCAGATCATCCTCAAACTCTTTTAGAAAATCAGGATCGTCTTTAAACTTTTCATAAGCATCTTTTAGCTCAGTTACAGCAGTCATTAGGGTCTCTGCAACAAAGACTCCTCCGTATTGATCAAAATGACCTTTATCATCTGGCAGGTTATAGCTCATGAGCGAATACTTCGGATAAAAGCTAATATTTTATCAATATCCTTAACGCCCGGTGCACTTTCCACTCCACTTGAGGCGTCAACTGCATATGGGTTTACTTGACTAATTGCATCAGAGACATTTTCAGAAGTAAGGCCTCCTGCAAGAATAATTGGTAAATCTATCTTTACTCGGGCCAACGACCAGTCAAAAACTTCTCCAGTGCCGCCATAACTATCTGGGTTGTGAGAATCTAAAAGAAGCGCACTTGCTTCTGAAAAATTCTCTGCTATTTGAGCTACATTAGTATCAGTCGTAACTCTCACGGACTTAATAAAAGGCATTTGGTATTGAGTGCAGTCTTCAGCCTCCTCATCGCCATGAAACTGTAAAGTGTCTAGAGGGACCTCACAAAGCACCTCATCAATAAAGCTTGGATTTGCATTAACAAATAGCCCCACTCGATTTACAAACGGCGGGAGGGCGGCGACTATTTCTCGAGCTCTTTGAATATCAACATTTCGCGGTGACTTATCATAAAAGACGAGACCAACAGCATCAACACCAGCAATAGCTGCATCTCTAGCGTTTTCAGAATTAGTAAATCCACAAATCTTAACTTTGGTCATTTGAATTACCGTTAACTTTTTCAAGTATAGATTTTCTCATAGCGTTACCAAGTATTTAAAGCAAATAACGAAGGAAACTTAAGGTTTAGCTAGAAGCTTTTTTCTTTGCAGCAGGTTTCTTTTTAGCTTTTTTTGCCTTTGCTTTAGCTTTAATTTTTCCATCTATTGCTTTTTTACATTCTTCCAAGGTTAAGTCAATAGGAGCTTTATCACCAAACACTTTTTGAACTGTGACATTTTTTTGACCTTTACCGCGCTTTTTACCATTCCAAACATAAGGCCCAAAGCGTCCATTTAAAACCTGAATATCAGAATCTTCAAAGACTTTGATAATTCTTTCTGCATCAAGCTTTTCCTTGACAACAATTAACTCTAGCGCTTCCTCTAAGGTAACCTCCTCTGGTGAGATCTCCTTTAAAGAAACATATTTTTTTCCGTATTGAATATATGGACCAAAGCGTCCATAATTTGCCTTAATTGTTTCACCATCTGCTGTCTCACCAACCGTTCTTGGCATTTTAAATAGTTCGATGGCTTCAGCAAGTGTAATATTTTCAATGTCTTGGCCAGTTCGTAATGATGAAAAGGTTGGCTTTTCCTCGTCATCTTGATGGCCAATCTGAGCAAAGGCGCCATAGCGACCAAAACGAACACTGACAGGTTTTCCAGATACAGGATCTTCACCAAGGTCTCTCTTGCCGTGTGTCTCATCTCGTGAAATATCTTTCGCAAGCTCAATCTGGGCATGAAAAGGCTCATAAAAATCACGAATGACGCCCGCCCATGGCTTTGACTCTTCAGCAATTAAGTCAAAATCACTTTCAAGGTTGGCAGTAAATTCATATCCAATGATGTTGCTGAAATTTTTGACCAAAAAATCAACTAAAAGATAGGCAACATTTGTAGGAAATAGTTTATTTTTTTCAGCGCCCGTAGTTTCAGTTTGGATAGATTCTGAAATTACGCCATCTTCAATTTCTATGAGCTGATAATCGCGCTGAACTCCTTCTCGGGTTTCTTTCACAACATAGTTTCTATCTTGAACAGTTGTGATCATTGTTGCAAATGTTGAAGGCCTTCCTATTCCCATCTGCTCAATTTCTTTGACCAACGAAGCTTCCGTGAATCTTGGCTTTGCTCTTGAAAAAGACTCCTTTGAAGCTAAGTCAACTAATGTCAATAAATCCCCTTTACTAACTTCAGGAAGAAGCTTATCTTCAGCTGCCATATAGTCATAAACCTCAAGGAATCCAGCAAAGGATAAAACCTCTCCATCAGCGATAAAATGCTCACTACGGTTTGAAATATTAATATTAATTTTGGTTTTTTGAAGTTGTGCATCGCTCATCTGTGATGCCAAGGTTCTCTTGTAAATCAACGAATACAGCTTAGTAGATTGATCATCTAAACCTAATATAGATTCCTTGGTAAGGTCTGTAGGTCTTATGGCCTCATGGGCCTCTTGAGCACCTGAAGAATTTGTCTTATATCTTCTTGCTTGATGGAACTCAGATCCAAATTTTGAAACAATTACCTCTTGAGCAGCAGTAATAGCAGTTTCAGATAAGTTTAGAGAGTCTGTCCTCATATAAGTGATAGCACCTTCTCGATATAAGTTTTGTGCAATCGACATAGTCTGCTTTACAGAGAAGCCTAATTTTTGAGAGGCCTCTTGCTGAAGAGTAGAGGTAATAAATGGGGCTTTAGGTGATCTTTTAGATGGCTTAGTATCAACTGAATTTACTTTTAGCTCTGCCAATAAAACATTTTCAGCAAAAGAAAGCGCATCTTCTTTAGATTTAAAATCTACGCTGAGCTTAACCTCAAGAAAATTATTAGAACTATTGGATAAATTAGCCTTAACTTTATGAGAGCTTGTAGAACTATGGGCAGAAATTTCACGCTCTCTTTCAACAACTATTCTTACAACTGGTGATTGAACCCTTCCCGCTGAGCGCGCTCCAGAAATCTTGCGCCATAATACTGGGGAAATTTCAAAGCCAACCAGCCTATCAATAATTCGCCTAGCCTGTTGCGCATTTACAAGGTCAGTATCAATTGTTCTTGGATTATTAATAGCTGCTGTAATGGCGCCCTTAGTTATCTCATGGAAGACTATTCTGGGTGTGTCCTCTGCCAGCGATAATGCTTGCTGCAAATGCCACGCAATGGCCTCGCCCTCGCGGTCTTCATCAGTAGCTAGAAAGATTTTTGTAGCAGTCTTGACTGATTTTTTAAGGTCGGCAACTACTTTTTTCTTGTCTGCGCTGATTGCATATGTTGGTTGAAAGTTATTCTCAATATCAACGCCCATATCTTTCTTAGGCATATCCCTGATATGACCAATGCTAGACTTTACAACATAGTCAGGCCCTAAAAACTTTTCAATGGTTTTTGCTTTCGCCGGAGATTCGACAATAACAAGATTCTTAGACATAAAGGTTCCTACTGAAGGGTAGGGTTATCATCATAAAACACAATAGATTCAATCCATTGTGATGGCACAGTTGATTCAGTGCTATTTCCGATGACCATCATAACTACCCATTTCAAATCATCAATACTCAATTTAGAGTCCTCTAGAGACATAACCTGATCAATTACTATTTCACGTTGACTGGCGTTAAGCTGGCCCATATTTTCCATAAACATTATGAAGCCTCTTGCCCTAGAATCTAATTTAGTTTTTTCATGCTCACTATAAATTCGCATGGAATTATGAAAAGTATCAAAACTAGCTATCTTTCCATCTTGAAGCGCTGCAATATTTTCAAGCCAAACTAATGCCTTCTCAATCCGATCGGCATCAAAGCCAGCCTCTGAAAGATGGGTCTTTAAAAGATCATCATCCAACTCTTGAGATGAGTCTTGCTCAGCAGACTCAAATAGGAAATCAAACATAAAGGTGAGTACATCAAGAATATTATTAGTCATAAAGCCTCATCAAATTAATACATGTATTTCAAGCTAACTATATCGAGATTCCTACAAACATTAAAAGAATCTACTTTGCCTATTATTTGTGGGCAACAATCACTTTTTCAACCTTATATTGAGTTATATAGTGATTTACTCGAAAAGTAAATTCATAATTTAACCTTCATTATCCACATCTTGATCGAGATTGGGCTTTATTAAAGCAGTATTGTCATATAAACTCTCGTTTAACATGCATACCGAACTAATCCAAGTATGGTAAAATTGCAAACTTTTTTATTGGTAGATACATTATGAAAAGAACTTTTCAACCAAGCGTACTAAAACGTAAACGTAACCATGGCTTTAGAGCGAGAATGAAAACTCGTTCTGGACGTGCTATCTTAAGTGCTCGCAGGAAAAAAGGGCGTAAACGCTTAGCCGCTTAAACCCATGAACAGCTCGCTCGCTAACGGTGTGCGTATTACAGATGCTAAAGATTACGCTCACGTTTTCAAAAAAGGCTTTCATACTCAAAGTAGATTTTGGAAGATAATAGCTAGTGACTCTGGCAAATCATTTTCAAGGCTTGGTCTTGCGATTTCCAAAAAGCAATACAAAAGGGCAGTAGATCGAAACCTTTTTAAGCGCTTAGCACGTGAAACTTTTAGAAATAATCAGAATGATTTAGAATCTGTTGACTTTGTCATCATGGTAAAAAAATCAGCATGCACTGATAAAAAAGAAATTACTAAAGACCTTCTTACACTTATGAAAAATGCGAAGAGTAAGGAAAAATCCAAATGAAATTTTTACTTCTACCCCTAATTAAACTTTACCAATGGGTAATTAGTCCTCTTTTAGGGAATAACTGTCGTCATATTCCGACTTGCTCAGAGTATACATTTGATGCTATCAAATATCATGGAGCTATCAAAGGGGTTGCACTTGGAGCAAAAAGAGTTAGCAAGTGTCACCCTTGGTCAGAAGCAAGTTATGACCCTGTTCCAAAAAAAATATAATTTAATCAATTAACAATTAAACATTTATGAATACTCAAAAAATATTTCTTTTTATCGCAATCTTTTTGACAATTTTTATTCTTTGGGATAAATGGGAGATTACGAAATCAACTGACGAAAATGGAAACACAGTAACGCAATCAGCGATAGTAGGAATTGATACGCCATCTGAAACAAATGATGTGCCAATAGCTGCTGAAGTTCCTGCAACAGAAAATACATTCACTGAAGTGTCAACACCCACTATAGATGACTCAAATATAAGCGGCGCATACACGACAGTTGTTACGGATCTTTTAACGGTGCAAATTTCAAACAAGGGTGGAACAATAATTAGTGCATTCCTTAATGATTATCCAGAAGAATTAAATTCAGATCAAAATTTTCAACTACTAAGCAACTCTCCAGAGAGTGTTTTTCATGCTCAAAGTGGATTAATCCCTGCAGATCAAATGCCAACTCACCAATCTGTATATTCTTCTGAGAGACAGGAGTACTTCCTACAAAATAATAGTGAGCTAATTGTTCCACTTTCTTGGAAAGGAGATAACGGTATTGAAGTTACTAAATACTTCTACTTTAAGCCTAATAGCTATATTATAGAAGTAGATTACCAGATTAGAAATAACAGCTCTACTGATCAAAATGTTAGCAGTTATACGCAGTTGGTTCATGGGCCCACAATTGAATCTAGCGGTATGGCAATGGGTATGCAAAACTTTAGTGGCGGCGCTACTTATAATGATGAAGAGGTCTTTGAGAAAATTGATTTTGAAGATTTTGACTCTACGCCAAAAACCTCATCTATTGGTGGTTGGGCTGCAATGATTCAGCACTACTTTTTTACTGCTTGGATACCCAATGACGCTCAAAAACATATCTATTCAACTAAATCTAGCAGAGGCAACTTCCTATTAACTACAGTGAATCCAAGTGCAAGTGTTGCTGCTGGAGCAACAATCAATCTTGAAAAGAACCAACTTTATGTTGGCCCGAAAGAGCATGTCAGACTTGAGGAGCTTGCTCCTGGGTTAGATAAGACTGTAGACTATGGCTTCCTGTTTATTGTTGCCAAACCTTTATCAGTATTTCTTCATTGGATTTATAGTTTTGTTGGTGATTGGGCAATATCTATTGTTCTGCTAACTCTGTCAATTAAACTAGCCTTTTATAAGCTCTCTGAAAAGTCGTTCCGCTCAATGGCTGGAATGAAAAAATTAGCCCCTCGACTTCAAAAAATTAAAGAGACCTATGAAGGTGATAAGCAAAAAATTGGTAAGAAAACAATGGAGCTCTATAGGTCTGAAAAAATAAATCCTGCAGCTGGGTGTCTTCCTATCTTAGTTCAAATTCCAGTTTTTATTTCTGTTTATTGGGTTCTTATAGAAATGGTTGAGTTAAGAATGACCCCATTCTTGTACTTGCCTGACCTTGCGATGAAAGACCCTTATTTCATCCTACCACTCATTATGGGCGCATCTATGTGGTTTCAGCAACGACTTAACCCACCTCCAGCGGACCCAATACAAGCAAAAATAATGATGATGCTACCAGTTGTATTTACAGTTTTCTTCCTTTGGTTTCCTTCAGGCTTAGTATTGTATTGGGTAACCAACAACGTACTTTCAATTGCTCAACAAATGTATATCAATAAAAAAATTAATGGTTAAATAAACCCTATGCGCCCAAATGAAAAAGTACGTGAGATAGCTAAAAAAATTAAACTCTTAATTCTAGATGTTGATGGGGTTCTCACTGATGGTGGAATATATTTTGATGATACGGGTGTTGAACAGAAAAAATTTGATTCGCAAGATGGTCTTGGCATTAAATTGCTGCAATTATCTGGAATTGAAGTTGCTGTAATCACAGCAAGAAGTACGAAATCTGTTGCACATAGGCTTGAAGGACTTGGAGTCAAACACTACTATCATGGCATACTTGATAAAAGCATTGCTCTGGCAGAACTAACAAAGAAACTTTCAATCGACCTTAGTGAGTCAGCTTATGTTGGTGATGATGTCATTGATCTTCCTGTAATGACAAGAGTTGCTCTTCCAGTTGCAGTGGCAAATGCTCAAGAATGTGTAAAAGATCACGCACTTATGGTTACTGAGAAGAATGGTGGCAATGGAGCAGTTCGTGAGGTCTGTAACTTCTTGTTAAAATCACAAGACAAATATGATGATTTAGTGCAATCCTTTCTCAAATGACATCTTTTCAAACTCAATGTTATGAAGCTTTAAAAAAAATTCCTGCTGGTAATGTAATTTCATATGGAGGCCTTGCTGAAATGATTGGAAGACCGAATGCACATCGCGCCGTTGGCAGTGCAATGAATAAAAACCCATTTGCACCAACCGTGCCCTGCCATCGAGTTGTTAAATCAAACGGCGAATTAGGTGGCTTTGCTGATGACATCAGCGTCAAAATAAAACGCCTTCAAAAAGAAGGCGTTCATGTGTCAAACAATAAGATTGTTAATTTTCAATCTGTACTCTTCAAATCAAACTAGCGCTTCTTTCCTCTCATCTTTGAGATCATTTGAAGTTGCATCATAGATTCAGCTAGAGCTGCTTGTGTAGTTGAAATATCTTGTTCTGTCTGAGAACTAGACATAGCTTCTTCAGCGCGCTTTTTCGCTTCAAGGGCTTTTGATTCATCTAAATCATTTGCACGAATAGCTGTATCAGAAAATATTGTAACTGTATCAGGCTGCACTTCAATGATGCCACCAGAGACAAAAATAGATTCAACACCATTTTCAGTTTCAACTCTGACTTCACCAGGTTTAAGTGTACTTATTAAAGGAACATGCATAGGGTACACACCAATCTCGCCGATTGTAGCTGGTGCAAATACACATTTAGCTTCTCCAGAGTATATTTCTTCTGTTGCGCTAACTATATCTACATGTAATACTGACATTTATGATGCCTCCGATGCCTTTATTTTAACTTCTTCAATAGAGCCGGTCATGTAGAAAGCTTGCTCAGGTATAGAGTCATGCTCACCATCAAGAATAGCTTTAAATCCAGAAATAGTGTCCTTCAAAGATACATACTTACCAGGAGATCCGGTAAATACTTCTGCAACAAAGAAAGGCTGTGATAAGAATTTTTGAATCTTACGAGCTCTAGAAACAGTTTGCTTGTCTTCTTCGGATAGTTCATCCATTCCTAGAATCGCAATAATGTCTTTTAATTCTTTATAACGCTGAAGTACACCTTGAACTCCACGAGCCACATCATAATGCTCTTGACCAACAACTAGTGGGTCGAGCTGACGTGAAGTTGAGTCTAATGGATCTACAGCAGGATAAATACCAAGCTCTGCAACTTGGCGCGAAAGTACTACTGTCGCATCTAGGTGAGCAAATGTTGTCGCTGGAGATGGGTCAGTTAAGTCATCCGCAGGAACATATACCGCTTGAATTGAAGTGATAGAGCCAGTTTTAGTTGACGTAATTCTTTCTTGAAGCGCTCCCATTTCAGCTGCAAGTGTTGGCTGGTAACCAACCGCTGATGGCATACGTCCCAATAAAGCAGAAACCTCAGTTCCAGCAAGCGTGTAACGGTAAATATTATCAATAAATAAAAGAACATCACGTCCCTCATCACGGAAATATTCAGCCATTGTAAGGCCAGTAAGTGCAACACGAAGCCTGTTTCCTGGAGGCTCATTCATCTGTCCATATACTAGTGATACTTTATCGAGTACATTTGAGTCTTTCATTTCATGATAGAAGTCATTACCTTCTCGAGTACGCTCACCAACACCTGCAAATACTGAATAACCTGAGTGCTCAATGGCAATGTTACGAATAAGCTCCATCATGTTTACTGTTTTACCAACACCAGCACCACCAAATAATCCAACCTTACCACCTTTTGCAAACGGGCAAACTAAGTCAATTACCTTAATGCCTGTTTCAAGCAACTCTGTAGCAGGTGCTAATTCTTCATATGCAGGAGCAGAGCGATGAATTTCCCATTCAGCCTCTGAACCAATTTCACCAGCGTTATCAATTGGCTCCCCAAGTACATTCATGATTCGTCCAAGAGTTTTTGTTCCAACTGGCACAGTGATTGCCTTGCCTTTATCGGTAACTTCTAATCCTCGCTGAAGCCCTTCAGATCCACCCATAGCAATTGTTCTAACAACATTGTCTCCAAGTTGTTGCTGAACCTCTAAAGTAAGGTTTGCTTTAGTAACATGAAGTGCGTTATATATTTTAGGTATTGAGTCAGATGGAAACTCGACATCAATAACCGCACCAATAATTTGTGTAATTTTGCCTATACTCATTTGCTTTTCCTTTTTTTAAATCTTTAAACAGCAGCAGCGCCTGCCACAATCTCAGATATTTCCTGAGTAATAGCTGCCTGCCTTGCCTTGTTATAAATTAATTGTAGCTCATCAATCATATCACCTGCATTTTCTGTTGCGCTATGCATGGCTATCATTCTAGAAGATTGCTCACAAGCAATGTTTTCTACAATTCCTTGATAAACTAATGCTTCGATATACCTAACTAATAGTGCGCTTAGTGCACTCTCTGCATCTGGTTCATATAAATAGTCCCAGTGGTGATCCTTACTGGTTTCATCAGTAACCTCCATTGGCACAATTTGCTTGACAGTTGGGACTTGTGTCATTGCACTTGCAAACTTATTATAAGCAATCATGATTTGATCAATCTCACCTGAGTCATAGCGATCAAGCATTACTTTGATAGTACCTAAAAGATCATCAAATTGAGGCTTATCGCCAATATCAGTAAGAACAGAGTTAATTTTAAGTCCAGTATTTTTAAAAAATGAAGTTGCTTTTTTACCAATCGTACAAAGCTCAACCTCAACTTTATCTGATTGCAAAGCAGCTATATCTTTTAAAAGGCTTCTAAATAAATTGGTGTTTAAACCACCACAAAGCCCTCTATCACTTGAAATAACTATAATTCCTACACGCTTTTTCTCTTCTGAAGAGGTCATATATGGATGTTTAAACTCAGAGTTAGCATGAGTCAGATGTCCAATAACATTAAGAATTTTTTCAGCATACGGACGTGAAGCGAGCATTCTATCTTGCGCTTTCTTCATCTTAGAAGCGGCAACCATTTCCATGGCCGAAGTAATCTTTTGAGTATTTTTAATACTCGAAATTTGTGTTCTAATTTCCTTGCCTACTGCCATATCTTTCTACCAGGTATTGTTAGCTTTAAAGTCATCAATAGCAGCTTGAAGTTTTGCTGATATATCATCATTGTAGTCACCAGACTCATTAATAGAAGCCATCAATTCAGCTTGATTAGCATTCATATAAGCTAAAAGTGCGCCTTCAAATGCAACAACTTTATTCGCCTCAACATCATCTAGTGCCCCAGAATTAGCAGCAAAAAGTGACGTTGCAGTTTCAGCAACATTTAGAGGGGAGTATTGTGCTTGCTTCATTAGTTCGGTTACGCGTATTCCTCGATCAATTTGCGCTTTAGTTTCTGAGTCTAAATCAGATGCAAACTGAGCAAACGCCGCTAATTCACGATACTGTGCTAAGTCAAGGCGAATACTACCACCAAGCTTTTTAACAATTTTCGTTTGCGCAGCACCACCAACCCTGGAAACTGAAAGACCTGCATTAATTGCCGGTCGAATACCAGAGTTAAATAGGTCTGTTTCTAAGAAGATTTGACCGTCTGTAATGGAAATTACATTTGTTGGAACAAACGCCGAAACGTCTCCAGCCTGAGTTTCAATTATAGGAAGAGCTGTCAAAGAACCTGTCTTACCTTTCACCTCTCCATTTGTTGCTTTTTCTACATACTCCGCATTAACTCTTGATGCTCTTTCTAATAAACGAGAGTGGAGATAGAATACATCACCTGGATATGCTTCACGTCCTGGTGGGCGCTTTAAAAGAAGTGATACTTGGCGGTATGCCCACGCTTGCTTTGTCAAATCATCATAAACAATTAGTGCATCTTCGCCACGATCTCTGAAATATTCGCCCATTGCACATCCAGCGTAAGGAGCAATATATTGAAGAGCTGCAGAGTCAGAAGCGGCTGCAGCAACAATAATAGTATGCTCTAATGCTCCATGCTCTTCTAGCTTGCGAACTACAGTAGCAATTGAAGACGCCTTTTGTCCAATTGCAACATAGATACATTTAACGCCTGTACCTTTTTGATTAATAATAGCATCAATTGCAACGGCAGTTTTTCCAGTTTGGCGATCACCAATAATAAGTTCGCGCTGACCACGTCCAATTGGAACCATTGCATCAATTGCCTTAATACCAGTTTGAATTGGTTGATCAACTGATTGTCTTTCAATTACACCTGGAGCAACAACCTCAATTGGGCGAGTGATAGATGTTTTTATTTCTCCCTTACCTTCTAGGTCTACTCCAAGAGGATTAACAACGCGTCCAAGCAGCTCATTACCAACTGGCACTTCCATAATTCGATTTGTACACTTAACAGTGTCACCTTCTGAAATGTGAAGATAATCACCTAATACAACTGCACCAACAGAATCCTGTTCAAGGTTAAGCGCTAAACCAAAAGTATTTCCTGGAAATTCTAGCATCTCACCAAACTGAGCATCTGCTAGACCATGAATACGAACGATTCCATCACTTACACTAATTACTGTGCCTTCTGTGCGAGCTTCAGCTGAAAAGTCAAATCCCTCTATTTCTTTTTTAATTAAATCACTGATTTCAGAAGCATTTAATTGCATAACTAACCTCTCTTTATAAAATTAATTTACAGACAAGGAGACGCCTAGAGCATCTACTTTTGCCTTAATTGATGTATCAATTACCTTATCACCTTCTTTAATAATGACGCCACCTTTAAGGGTCACATCAATTTCAGTTTCAACAGATACAGTTGTTTTATGTTTACTTGTTAAATCTTTAACGATTGCTTTTTGTTCGTCTTCACTAAGCTCATAAGCGCTAATAACTTTAAAGTTCTTGCTCTTGTTAGCATTAGAAACTGTCGATTCAAACGCATTAGCTATACTGCTAATTGCACTCGAACGATCGTTGTTTAAAACAAGATTAATAAAAGCCGCCTCTTGTTTACTTAAATCTTTTGAAGTCATTCTTGCAATTAAAGCAGAAATTAAATCAAATTTTTGATTTTTACTTTTGCTTGGAGATGCAATAAAAGTCTTTGTATTTTTATCAGCCATAATTACAGTAGCAGCAGCTAAAAAGTCACTCCATCCTAAAACAGAGTTACTTTGTTCAGCAATTTCAAAAATCGCTTGAGCGTATGGCTTGGCAATTGTTGATAATTCCATCCTACCGTCCTAGAGTGATTGAGACAACTTAGAAAGCATATCTTTATGTGCCTTAGCATCAACTTCTTTCTCTAAAACTGAGTTGACTCCCTGCATAACCAAAGTTGAGACTTGATTTTTAAGCTCATTACGTGCCTTCACAACCTCTTGGTCTAGTTCAGACTTAGCGTGTGCTTTAATCTTATCAGCCTCTTCAGAAGCTGTGCCTTTAGCTTTATCAATCATTCCATTAGCTTGTTTATCAGCATTTGCAATAATTTCAGCCGCTTGGGTTTTAGTGCTTTCTATGAGATCTTCAGCATTTTTCTGGGCTAAAGCATGCTCTTCTTTTCCAAGTTCTGCAGCTTTTAATCCATCTTCGATTGCCTTTTTGCGAGCAGCCATTGCCTCAACGAGTGGAGGCCAAACAAACTTCATGCAGAACAAGACAAACATGGCAAACATGATTGTTTGCCCAATGAGTGTAAGGTTAATGTTCATAACTTAATACCCTTAATTATTAAAAGAATACAATTTATCCAGCAACCGCAAACAATATATACATTGATATACCAACTGCGATCATAGGTACCGCATCAACAAGTCCCATAACAATAAACATTTGTGTTCTTAGCATTGGAATAAGTTCCGGCTGACGCGCAGCACCTTCAATGAATTTAGCGCCAAGAATACCGATACCTACAGCAGCGCCTAATGCACCTAAACCCATTAAGATAGATCCTGCTAAAAATAATATACTTTGTTCCATTTTTTACTCCTACTTATAAAAACTGTTTAAAAAAAATTAATGCTCTTTTTGGTGTGCCATATCCATATATACAATCACTAAAGTCATAAAGATAAATGCCTGAAGTAATACAATTAAGATATGAAAAATAGCCCACGGTAAAGACAGGCTCCACTGAATCCAGAATGGCAACAGTGCAATTAGAATGAAGATCATTTCACCTGCATACATATTTCCAAATAAACGTAATGCAAGAGAAACTGGCTTTGCCAGCAAGTTCACTCCTTCTAAAAAGAAGTTAAAAGGCAACATCCATTTACCAAAAGGATGGAGCGTTAGTTCGCCTACAAATCCACCAAGGCCTTTTTCCTTAATACTATAGTAAAGGATTAATAAGAAAATACCGATAGACATTCCGAATGTAGCATTAGGGTCGGTTGTTGGAACCACCTTAAGGAAATCAATACCTAGAGCAAGGGCTAAAGATGGAAGCCAATCAACAGGCACTAAATCCATCGTATTCATTAAGATTATCCAAATAAATGTCGTTAAAGCAAGAGGCGCAACCATAGGGTTTTTACCACTGAAGGAGCCACGTACATTTTCATCAATAAATTCAATAATGCTTTCTACAAAATTTTGAAATCCGCTTGGGGCATCGATAGAAGCACGTTTTGCTGCTCTAGCAAAAAAGAATAAAAAAAGTGCGCCTAAAACAAAAGAGAAACCAAGGGTGTCAACATGGAAAGCCATGAAGCCCATTTCTTTTGCTTCTAAAGCACTATCAGCAAATCCCCAATGACCGTCAGGGAATTTTCCGTAAGTTAAATTTTGTAAATGGTGCTTAATATAAGCGCCAGATGTTAGTTCACCACTTGCCATTATTTTTGCCTTAACCTATCTAATATAAATCCTACCTGACCAACAACTAAACTCAAACAGAGAGCTGCGGGCTCAAGTTCTAAAAAACCAAGTCCAATTAAAGCTAGCAGGATTAGAGAGAGCATCCTACTGATACTGCTGCTGACCGCCATCCTAAAGCTTTTTTGTGCATCAGCATCAACCAATGCTTTTTGTTTTTTTGTATACCAATTAAATATCCAGGTATTGCTTAAACTTACTAAGGCGCCATAAAAGGCGGCAACTGCAAAACCATCAGCGGCATAAAAAACAACAATTAAAGCTAGGAGAAAGTATTGAATAAGTGAGCTTATTGATTTCACTTTTTCGATATCCACCCTGACTATGCACAAACGCAATATTATACAATTTAATGTTTAATAGTCAAGTCTTACAAGGACAATTTATTTACTGTGAAGTAAAATAAATTTAAGTAATTTATTAAAGCTTATTTTCAAAAAAGATTCAGTTGATTAAGAGCTTGAATTTATCATCTCTTCAGCTGCTATTCGGGTTTTATCACTGATCGTAATCCCGCCTAAGATTCTAGCAACTTCATCCGTTCGTTCTTTCGGACTAAGGCTTGCAACTTGCGTAAAAGTTGAGCCATTTTTTTGCGTTTTTACAACCTTCATATGATCTTGTCCCTGCGCAGCAACCTGAGCAAGGTGCGTTACGCAAATAATTTGATATCGACTTGATAGTTTTTTTAACATTTGGCCAACAATTTCAGCAACTGATCCACTGATACCTACATCCACCTCATCAAATACAACAGATGGTGTCAGCTCAGTCTTGCTTGTAACAACGGAAAGCGCTAGAGATATTCTTGATAACTCTCCTCCCGAGGCAACTTTACCAAGTGGCTTAAAATCTTGCCCTGCATTCGTTTTCGTAAGAATGATAATTTCCTCCATGCCATTAAGTCTTACAGATCCTTCAGAAGAGTTAATGCTAAAAGTAATTTCACTTCCCGGCATTCCAAGTTTTTGCATTAAGTTGGTCACTTCTTTTGAAAGAGATTTGCTAGCAATTACTCTTTCAGCGCTCAACAACTTTGACTTGGCGTAGTACTCTTTCTCAAATTTACTCTGAGCTAATAACAATTCATCGATCTTATCGCTCGATGAGCCCAGAGCATTAAGTTTTTCTTGCAAGGCGGTTTGAGTCTGAAGAAGCCCTTGAATTTGACAATTATGCTTGCGACCAAGATCATGAAGTTCATTAATTCTAGCACTAAGCAATATTGAATTGTCTTCTTGGCTGCTAATTTTGCTGAGGTAATCTGTTAGGTCATAAATTCCTTCTTGGACTTGTAGCTGAGCACTTGCCAGTAAGGAGTGTATTGTATCTAATCGCGAATCCAGCTCTTTCGAATGATTAACAATTCCTTCACTTTCGATTAACACATTGTTAACGCCTGATTCGTTGTCAAGAGAATCTATTATCTTAGAAATTTTTTCAACGAGCTGGCTTGCATTTGTAGAGACTTTATAATCATCCTCAATGTTATCAAGCTCATCTTGAGACAATTCAGCCTGAATAAGTTCATTCAGTTGATGGGTTATTAGTTCCTTTTGGGCTGCAAGAAGAGAATTATTATTTTGTAAATCTTCAGCTTCATTTTTGACTCTCTGATAATTATTGACAATATTATTAACTTCTTCACACTGCTTTTGAGTGCCGGCATAATCATCAAGTAGAAGGCGGTGATGGTTAGCTCGAAGCAAAAGTTGATGCTCATTTTGGCCATGCATGTCAATCAAAAAACTGCCAATATCTTTTAGTGTCGATAATGGCACATTGGAGCCATTGACATATGAACGAGACTTTCCATCCGAAGCAATAACTCTTCGTAGGATGCACTCGTTCTCATTTTCTAAATCCAAACCCTCTAAAAAAGTTTGAAGCTCGGTTCCTGAATTCAAACTAAATGTAGCGACAATTTCAGCTTTACTTGCGCCTTTTCTAATTAGTGACGAATCAGAACGACCTCCAGCAACTAAACTTAACGCCTGAATTAAGATTGATTTACCTGCACCTGTCTCACCAGTCACAACAGTCATGCCAGACTTAAATTCAACACTTAGGTCTTCGACCACAACTAAATTTTTTACATGTAAGTGCTCAAGCATATCTTTAATTTATTAGACTTTTTGACCCCAATGGAGCTTTGATCTGATAATCTCAAAATAGTCATAGCCCTTAGGGTGGATTAGGTGAACAAAATTTTCATGCTGCTTCACTCTCAGGGCGACGCCTTCTGATGCATGAACTGAGGATTGGGCATCAAAGCTAATTGTTGCTCTATCTTCGCAATCTAAAAGAGTAATCAATACCTCACTTTCGCCATCAAGAATGAACGGTCTATGACTCATTGTATGAGGGCTGATTGATACTAGACATATGGCATTAGTACTCGGGTGCATGATTGGGCCACCGCTAGAAAGTGCATAAGCAGTAGAGCCAGTAGGTGTGGTAACTATAATTCCATCTGCCCTTTGATTGTTAACAAAGTCACCGTCAACATTCAGTTCAAACTCTATCATTCTTGGAGTTTCATTCCTATGAATTACCACCTCATTAAATGCCAAATGTTTTGACAATACTTTACCATTTTGTTCAATTTGACAGCTTAAAATCGATCTTTTCTCTTTAATAAACTCTCCATTTAAAACCGCACTAACAACAGGCGTCATTGAGTCAACTGAAACGTCAGCTAGAAAACCAAGGCGTCCTAAATTGACTCCAAGTATAGGAATATTGAAGTCTACATAAGTTCTTGCGGTATTGAGTATCGTGCCATCACCGCCAACAACAATAATTAGATCGGCATTTTTCTCAAAGTCTTTTTGATCCTCCAACAAAATAACGCCTAGATCTTTAAGAAGCACTCCAAGCTCCAGGGCAGTTTTTTGACTGGTAAAATCATTTGGTTTACAGATAACGCCAATAGAATTAAACATAGGCCTTGAAATATACTAAAAAGTAACTACATAACATGTTAAATATACATTAGTTTGGTTAAAAAATGACAAAAAAGACAGAACAAAAAACTCAAAATGACATCCTTAAAGAGGTTGAAGAGGATTTGGTTGATGACAACCAAAACGAAGATTTAGAAACTCAACTGTTAGAGGCTCAGCAGTCTGCAAAAGATAATTGGGATAAGCTTTTACGCTCCCAAGCCGAGATGGAAAACCTTAAGAGACGCACATCAAAAGATCTTGAGAATGCCCATAAATATGCGCTTGATGGTTTTGTGAAAGCCCTACTAGAAGTCAACGACTCTCTTTCAATGGGACTTAAGCTAGCAATGGATGAAAATGCAACTCTAGCAAATACAATTGAAGGACTTGAGCTAACAAATAAAGTTTTTATGTCAACTCTTGAAAAATTTGGAGTTGAAGCCATAAATCCTGTTGATGAAAAATTCAATCCAGAGCTTCATGAGGCAGTTACTATGGCTCCAATGCCAGACAAAACACCAAATACTGTTTTAGAGGTTATCCAAGTTGGATTTACTTTAAATGGACGATTAGTCCGCCCAGCACTGGTGATAGTTGTTCAATAACAGACCCCTCTATAACTCCTACTCGAACAATACGATTTTCATCTGTGTAAGTAAATCAGATATCAAAGGAATTAAGTGCTTAATTTAGAAATTCCAATAGAGCCCTATAAGGGTGATTTATCAGGTGTTGCACATTACCTCGATGAAATGAATTTTCAACTGCTAACGCAGATAGAGCCTTATAAAAACAATAATATTTGGACAGCAGTCTCTCTTCATGGATTTGGTTCTAACGCATCAGATATATTTAAACCAGGTTTTGTAAATACAAAGGTAGAAGTTGACACTCAATTGCAGTGGACTTCGCTATTCAATGAACCTGTTATGAAGCCAATACGTGAAATGATCTCTAAGCTGCCTTGTAATTTTGAGAGAATTCGATTTACGAAATTAGTTGCAGGTAAGACTCTTAAAAAGCATACAGACAATATAGATGATGGTATTAAAAACAAAAAGATTGTCAGGCTTCATATTCCAATTAGGACCAATGAAGATGTTATTTTTACTTTTTACGAGAGTGAAAAAGACTCTAAAGGTAAATTATTCAATCTAAAAACTGGGCACTATTACTACCTTGATGTTACGAAACCTCATTCTGTGAGCAATAACAGTAATATTGATAGGTACCACCTAGTTGTAGATTGCTTCGTAAATGATGCTTTAAAAACACTATTTCATGGTATTTTTTGATATAAATACTGTAATTTTCATAAAAAAAAGCATTTTTTAATCATTTTTTACTTAAAAACAATCTTTTTATACATATAAATAGCTAAAAAGTCATTTTTTAATCATTTTTTTATAGAAAAAGTCATTTTTTTTATAATATTAATCATATTTTTTAAAGAAGGGCATATTTTTGTCCCTTGACACATAACATTTAATACTCTATATTTCTTATTACTCAAGTCGGCAGGCAGTGAGAGAAAAAGGTGTGTGCCCTGTAAGTATATTTTACAAACATTTATTAATGGACTGGCTTGTGAAAGACCTTGAATTAAGCAATTATTCAGATACTCCCTCTCTTTTTGATAAAGATGGCACGGCCTACAAAACCTTTGGAGACGAACCTGCTACATTGATCTTTATACATGGTGTTGGAATGTGTGGAGAAATATGGCAGCCTCAAGTTGAATATTTTTCAAAAGATTATCGCGTAATAACTTATGACTTTTTAGGTCATGGACAAAGCGAGCTCAAAAAGGACAAACTCACCCTAGAAGACTATGTAACGCAACTATACAATCTTGTTAATGAGATAGGAGTCTCAAACTTTTCATTAATTGGACACTCAATGGGGGCAATTATTGCGGTTGCATACGCATTAAGATATCCTAAAAAAGTTGACACACTCATTCCCATAAATATTGTCTTTAAAAGAACTAAAAAAGCGCAAGATGATGTAATTATGAGGGCTAAAGATGTCTTTAAATCTCAACAAATAACTAATATTAGTCAAACACTTGAAAGGTGGTTTAAAAATAAAACCAGCCCTTATGATTTACTGAAGATTAATAATGTTCGAAGCTGGCTTCACAATACCCCGCCTAAAGCTTACGCAGAAGCTTACTATTTATTTGCAACATCTGATCGAGTTTTTGCAAATAATCTTTCAAACTTAGAACCACCTGTTTTATACTTAACAGGGAGTGAAGACCCTAACTCTACTTCGCTAATGTCTGAACAAATGGCTCAACAAAGTCCAAATAGCTCTAGTGAGTCCATTAAAGGTGAGGCACATATGATGGCATATATATCGGCAGAAAAAGTTAACCCAATAATAGAACATTTTCTTAATAACACTAACAATACTACTACATGAAAACAGAAGAAACACGGGATCTAAGACAAGCACTTGGCTCTTTTCCAACAGGGGTAACTGTGGTTACAGCCAAAGATAAAGATGGAAGCCCAGTAGGATTTACTGCAAACTCTTTCACTTCAGTGTCGTTAGAGCCACAATTAATATTAATATGTATTGATAAGGAGTCTTTCAACATAGAGTCGTTTTCAAAAGGTGGAAGTTTTGCAGTTAGTGTTCTCTCTGAAAGTCAGCAACATATCTCAACCACTTTTGCAAGCCCTGAAATTGATCGTTTTAAAGATATTGCTTGGAAATCAAAAACTACAGGAAGCCCTATCATATCTGACTCAGTCGCCTGGTTTGATTGTGATACGGATAATATTATAGAAGGTGGTGATCACCTTATTCTTATTGGAAAGGTAAGAGAGTTTGGATACAACCCACAAACCCCACTGGTTTATTTACGAGGAAATTATGTTAATCTCGGACTTGAACAAAAAATGCTCCTTGCGATGGAAAATAAAAATACAAAAATAATTGTTGGGGCGTTAATTGAATGGCGAAAAAAAATATTTCTTCTTACAGATCAAACAACTGGGATGCTTTATTTCCCAAATGCTTCAAGACTGGGCTCAACTTCTGACGAAGAAAGTCTTCTTGGAATTCTCCAAAAGCAAAAAATTCATATCAATGAACATTATCTATTTTCAGTATTTGAAAATAATGATGATAAAACTAGTCTTATCTATTACCGCACAAAAGTCGAAGATGGCTCATCTATAACTACTGGAAAATTTTATGAATTTGATTCAGTACCGTTTGAACTTCTAGCTGATGATGCAAGTAGAATAATGCTTAAACGCTATATTGGAGAAAGAGATTTAAATGCTTTTGGAGTATTTGTGGGTAAGGAAAGTGAAGGCAATGTTGAGGCTATAAGTAAAACTAATCAAAATGTGTAGGAGCTATTAATATGAATTTTTCTTTATTTGCTCAAATGGAAAGGATAGATGAAGAGCAGTCACAAAAACGCTTATATGAGGAGTATGTCGAGCTATATCAAATAGCTGATAGGTCAGGTTTCAAAACAATATGGACTGGTGAACATCACGGCATGAACTTCACTATTGCTCCAAACCCGTTTATTAATCTAGCTGATTTAGCCAACAAAACAAAGAATGTTAGGCTCGGAACTGGAACAATTATTGCTCCCTTTTGGCACCCAATTAAGCTTGCTGAAGAAGCAGCAATGACCGATATTATTTCAGGTGGTCGACTTGAAATTGGTATAGCTCGAGGAGCTTACTCTTTTGAGTATGACCGCCTTGCAGATGGTATAGATCCTTTTTCAGCTGGAAGCGCTATGAGAGAAATTGTCCCAGCAATTAAGGGCTTGTGGAAAGGTGATTACACTGGTGAAGGTGAGCACTGGTCCTTCCCAAAAACTACTAGCTCCCCAAAACCTCTTCAATCTCCTCACCCGCCAATTTGGATTGCTGCTAGAGATCAAAATTCTCATGACTTTGCAGTTCAGCAGGGCTGCAATGTTCAAGTAACTCCTCTATGGCTTGGGGATAATGAGGTTGTCTCATTGATGGAAAAATTCAATAATTCCTGTGAGAAATATAAAGATATAAAGCGTCCAAAAATAATGGTATTACGCCATACATTTGTGGGTGAGAGTGAAGAAGAGGTTGTTCAAGGCTCTAAAGACATATCTAGATTCTATTGTTATTTTGGTGCATGGTTTAAAAATGAAAGGCCTATTAAGCAAGGACTTATTGAGAAACTTACGGATGAAGAAATGTCTAAAATTGAAATGTACTCACCTGAAAAAATGCGTCAAAATAGTATTATAGGAACTCCTGATGAAGTTATTGAGCGTATTAAGTTTTGCGAGAATCTTGGTTTTGACGAATATAGTTACTGGATTGATAGTAGCATGAGCTTTGAAAAGAAAAAGAAATCTTTAGAGCTTTTTATTGAAAAAGTGATGCCTGCATTTACTTAAAGAGGAAGGGACATGGAGCACTTTAAACACTACATTAATGGTAAATTTAGTTCTGGATCAGAGCGCTTTGAGACTCTTAATCCTGCAAATGGTATGCCGTGGGCAACCTTTCCATCGGCAACAGAAGATGATTCTAACTTGGCTATAGAGTCTGCACATAAAGCACTCTATGATAGTGCCTGGTCAAGCCTTACCCCTACTCAAAGAGGGAAATTAATTCATAGGCTTGGTGATTTAATCTCTGAACATGCTAGCGAATTAGGTGATCTCGAGACTAGGGATAGTGGAAAATTAGCGGTTGAAACTCGCGCTCAATCAAGCTACGTTTCTGACTATTACTACTATTATGCGGGCCTCGCAGACAAAATACAGGGGGAAGTTCTTCCAATTGACAAGCCTGATATGCGAGTTTTTACAACCCGTGAGCCTATTGGGGTTGTTGTCGCTATTGTTCCATGGAATGCCCAGCTTTTCCTTGCAGCAACCAAAATAGCCCCTGCTTTAGCTGCTGGAAATACGGTAGTGGTAAAAGCCTCAGAGCAGGCTCCAGCGGCATTATTTAAGTTTGCAGAATTGGTCGAAAAAAGTGGCTTTCCTCCCGGCGTTGTAAATATCATAACTGGCTTTGCAGAACCATGTGGGCGAGTATTAACTACGCACCCAAAAGTTGCAAGAATTGCTTTTACTGGTGGCACTGAAGTTGCCCGACATATTGTAAGGAATAGCGCTGAAAATTTTGCTCATGTAAGTCTTGAGCTTGGCGGTAAATCGCCAATGCTAATTTTTGAAGACTGCAATATTGATGGGGCCGTTAATGGCATTATCGCAGGAAACTTTGGAGCCTCTGGGCAAAGCTGCGTTGCTGGCTCGCGTGTCTTTATTCAAAGGTCTATACACTCTCAAATAATTGATAAGATTAAAGAGCGTGCAAAAAACATTGTAGTTGGTGATCCATTAGATAGTGATACGCAAGTTGGGCCTCTTGCAACAAAACATCAGGTGGAGAGAGCTTTAAGTGTTGTTAAACAATCGATTAAACAAGGAGCTAGTCTTATATTTGGAGGCGATAAACCCAGCCATAAAAAAGAGGGCTGGTACTTCGAACCCACTCTGCTTGACTGCCCTAACCAGGGATTTGACTGTGTTAAAACAGAACTATTTGCACCTGTAATCAGTGTTATTGCATTTGACACTGAAGAAGAAGCGATAGAAATGGCAAATGACTCTGCTTATGGTCTAGGCGCAGGAATCTTTACTGAAAACCTAGCAAGAGCTCATCGCGTTAGTGAAAAAATACAGTCTGGGATTGTTTGGATTAATACTTATCGAGCAATATCGCCTATTGCCCCTTTTGGTGGCGTTAAACAAAGTGGCGGCAGTAGAGAGGCTGGGATAGATGCTATTCATGAATACACTAGAACCAAGACTACCTGGATCAATACCTCTTCTGAACCAATGAGCAATCCTTTTATAATGAGATAAATAATCTTTAAAAAATTAACGGAGTAAATAATGGACAAAGAATTATTCGAACTAGGCTTATCAAAGAGAAAAGCAACCCTTGGAAGTGAGTATGTTGAAAAAAACCTAGAAGCGGCAGATGACTTTAACGAAGACTTTCAAAAACAAATGACTGAGTGGTGTTGGGGATTTGGCTGGGGCGATGACACAATTAATGAAAAAACAAGATCTATGATGAATCTAACCATGATAGCTGCACTAGGAAAAATGGATGAGTGGGAAATACACCTAAAGGGATCACTAACAAATGGCGTCAGTAAAGACGAGATAAAGTCTATTTTGCATGTAATTGCGATCTATTGTGGAGTTCCTCAAGGAGTTGAGTGTTTTAAAATTGCAAGAAAAGTTTTAGAGGATGCTGGTGAGCTTTAAATAAACTTATTAATGTACTACTTTAGAATCTTTATTTTTTTGAGCTAGCTATTGCGACTGCAAATACTATTAATAAAACCCCAATTATTGAGATAAAGTTCATAGTTTCATCAAATAAATACCAAGCTTGGATAGCAACAAGAACTGGAACTAGATAAAAATAACTACCAACTCTTGCTAAAGCATCTTGCTTTATCATTGTCATTAATAACAGTACTGCACCGATTGATAGGCCAAAGACCTGCCAAGCTAGGGTAATCATGAATGCATTAGTCCAAAGAATATCACCAGTCTCAAAACAAAGGGACATAATAATGCATAGTATAAAAGCACCAAGGTATTGAATCAAAGTTCCACTAATTAAATCCATATCACTACAAAATCGCTTTTGATAAATAGTCCCTAGAGAGATACCAACTAGGGACCCAAAGACAGCTAAAACTGCCAGAAAAGAAAAACCAGTAAAAAATCCCTCAATAGCTAAATCAAACTTTTCAAATAAAACCAAATATAGTCCTAAAAGCCCTATTATTAAACCTATCCATTGTTTTCTTATAATCCTCTCATGGAGAATTATTACTGCAATAAAGGCCATTACTAGTGGCTGAAGTCCAATAATCATAGCCGTAAGTCCAATAGGTATTTCCCACTTAATAGCTTGAAAAACACCGCCAAGATAAACTCCATGAATTAATAAACCTGTTACCATCAAGTGAATAAATGCCCAGCCAGAACTTGGCCAAATGCTTTTCTTAACTTGCATAATTATAAATAGCACTATTAATGTAAGGCCATTACGATAAGACAACAAAGTAAAAGGTTCTGCATATGGAAGGCCATATTTTGCAGCCACAAAGCCTGTGCTCCATATCAAAACAAATAGCCATGGAATTAAACGGGGACTTAAAGTAAGATTTTTCATAAAAAACACCAAAAATTCATTTACTTAATAAATCACTAATTAAAATAACTTAAATAATTAATCAAGAATCGATTTTATACAAAATAGCTATATGGCAACCAAGAAACGTAACTCGAGCAAAACTTTGATTAGACTATAATATATACTGTAATTCTTTCATAAACCTGTCAGATTTTGACTATTTCTTTTGAATAAAGTTACCCAATTTTAAATAATTTTATGAAGCAATTTTTTTCTATCATTCTGCTTTTGATCCTTGTCCCTCTCTCAACAAGCTGGGCTGAAATCCTTTCAGTTGATAAAGAATCTAATCTAAGTGAAAGCAACCAATCATCAATTTTATTGCAGGGTGAAAATAATCCGGGTTTTGAAAAAAGCCCAGTAAAAGTTAACGAGGCTTTTAAGTTAAGTGCTATTTCGGTTGATGAAAATACAATTACTGTGAGATGGATTGTTAAGGAAAACTATTACCTCTATAAAGATAAAATTTCTTTTTCAGTCAAAGGGGCAACAATTGAAGATGCTCTGTTTCCAAAGTCAAAATTAAAAGTTGATGAGTTTTTTGGTGAGGTTAGTATTTACAATTCATCCGTGGAGGTTATTCTTTCACTTACCGACATTGTTAGCAACAAAGTTATATTAACAGTAGAACACCAAGGATGCTGGGAAGGTGGGGTTTGTTATCCCCCTCAGAGCGATACCATTCAAGTTGATTTTAATGGAACTCAAGCATTCTCTTATCAAGATAATAGTCAAATAACAAGCTCAGAAAAAAGTGCTAATGAAAAGTTTCAACAAGGTGGTTTAACTTTATTAATTGCAGCATTTTTAGCTGGTTTAGCGCTGTCTTGGACACCTTGTGTGTACCCAATGGTGCCAATATTGTCTGGAATTATTATTGGACAAAAGAAGGCGCCTAGCACTCCAAGGGCTATCTTGATGTCAGTTGTCTTTGTTTTTTCAATGTCTCTCGCTTATGCATTGATTGGAGCGACAGCAGGCTACTTTGGAGCTGGCATAAATATTCAGGCGATAATGCAAACTCCTTGGATCTTGGTTGTTTTCAGTATAATTTTTCTATTCCTTGCGTTTTCTATGTTTGGTTACTATGACATCCAACTGCCCTCTAAATTACAAGCAAAGATTACAAATCTAAGTAACAGGCAAACAAGTGGAGACTTCATTGGTGTTAGCATCATGGGCTTCCTTTCTGCTCTCATTGTTGGTCCATGTGTAACGCCATTCCTGGCAACTGCTTTAAGCTATGTTATTGCTGGAGGAAGTGCTGCTAAAGGAGCTGCTAGTCTTTTTGCAATGGGCCTGGGAATGGGTATTCCTTTAATAATAATTTGTGGTTGGGGTGTTAATGCACTTCCAAAAGCTGGGCCATGGATGGAAAACGTCAAGAAAATTTTTGGCCTCTCAATGATTGCTGTTTCACTTTATTTACTGGATCGAATTCTTAATCCACTTTTATCTCTAATTTTATGGTCACTTCTATTCACTATAGGGCCAATTATGCTTGGTATTTTTAACAAAATCACTAAATCCATTAGTTTTTGGAGTCTATTATTTAAAGCAATATGTTTGATTTTCATAGCTTATGGCATCTTACTGTGGCTCCTGGTAGCGAAAGGTGGTGGCGATATTCAACAACCTCTTGACTCAATCATTTATGGGGACAGCATAGATTCATCAAATAGTGTCGACTTTCAGGTAATTAAAGATCAAGATGAATTTAATAAATTATTAGCTACAACTAAAATCAATAACAGCCTACTAGTTATTAAGTTTTATGCCGAATGGTGTATTTCTTGCAACAAGCTAGAGAGGGTTGTTTTCTCAAACAAACAAGTCAATGAAGCCTTGTCTAGCTCTCTTAAATTTACATTAGACGTAACGGACAACAATCGCTTTAATCAGTCGATGCTTGCAAGATTCTCACTTGTTGGGCCTCCTGCAATATTATTTTTTAAAAATGGTCAAGAGCTTCGAGATCAAAGGATAATTGGTGAAGTAAGCGCTAAAGAGTTTGTAAATCACATAAATAATTTACAATAAATATTTATTAATTCCCTCTAAATGCTTCGAATTGTAGCTATATTTGGCTAAATAGGTGGTAAAATTCTCCGTAGTTATTTACAGTTAAAAATCTAGTCTTAGGGCTTATTTATTATATTTTTAAGCCAAAACATGAACTTGCAATCGTTATGTGCCTTAATGGCTGTAATGTGAATTGGTATTTAAATTCAAAAAATAGTTGCATAGAACAATAAAGAGGAACGCAAATGGATATTCGAAAAGTTAAAAAGTTAATGGAGCTTCTAGAGGAATCTGGAATGTCAGAAATTGAAATTAAAGAGGGCGAAGAGTCAGTAAAAATTTCTAGATACGGAAATTCACCTGCACCAAGTCACTCTTTTGTTCAGCAACAAGTGCCCGCCTCTTTGCCTCCAGTTTCACCAGCACCAATAATTGCGACTGAGCCTTCAACAATTGGTCAATCTTTAACGTCTCCTATGGTAGGAACCTACTACTCAGCTCCATCGCCAACTGCAAAGCCTTTTGCGACGGTGGGACAACACGTAAAAAAGGGCGACACTATTGGCATTGTTGAGGCCATGAAAATAATGAATCAAATTGAAGCTGAGCATTCAGGCACAGTACTTGAAATTCTTGTTAAAGATGGTGAGGCGGTAGAGTTTGGACAACCACTAATCATAGTTCAATGAGCTCAATAAGAAAAGTTTTAATTGCCAATCGTGGTGAAATTGCACTGCGAATTCTCAGGGCCTGTAAAGAGCTTGGAATTCAAACTGTTGCAGTATACTCAACGGCCGATAAAGACTTAAAACATGTTCGATTAGCAGATGAAGCGGTTTGTATTGGGCCGCACCCCTCAATCAAAAGCTACCTTAATATTCCTGCTATTATTAGTGCGGCTGAGGTAACACATTCTGATGCAATTCACCCAGGATATGGATTTCTTTCTGAAAATGCTGATTTTGCTGAACAAGTTGAACAAAGTGGATTTATCTTTATTGGTCCACGTGCTGAAAATATAAGGGTTATGGGTGACAAAGTAGCTGCTATTGAGGCAATGCAAAGCTCTGGTGTGCCATGTGTTCCAGGGTCAAATGGAGCATTAAATGACAACGAACAACGAAGTATTAAGATTGCGCGAGAAATTGGCCTGCCAATAATTATTAAAGCCTCTGGTGGTGGTGGTGGTCGCGGAATGCGAGTTGTTGAATCTGAAGACGATTTAGCTGACTCAATAAGACTGACTCAGTCTGAAGCGTTAAGTTTTTTTGGAAATGGCGAAGTCTACATGGAAAAATTCTTAACCACCCCACGTCATGTTGAGATTCAAATTCTAGCTGATCAGCATGGAAATGCGATACACCTTGGCGAAAGAGACTGTTCCATGCAGAGGCGTCATCAAAAAGTTGTCGAGGAGGCTCCTGCTCCAGGAATCTCTCCAGAATTAAGAAATAAAATTGGCAATATTTGCGCCGAAGCATGCAAAAAAATTAACTACCGTGGCGCTGGAACGTTTGAATTTCTTTTCGATAATGATGAGTTTTACTTTATTGAAATGAATACTAGAGTTCAGGTTGAACACCCGGTAACTGAAATGGTCACTGGCGTTGATATTGTCCGTGAACAAATCTTAATTGCGGGTGGTGATAAATTATCACTAACTCAAGATCAAGTCGAAATCAAGGGTCATGCAGTTGAATGCAGAATTAATGCTGAAGACCCTGTAACTTTTATGCCATCGCCTGGAAAAATTACCCAGTACCATGCAGCTGGCGGTCTTGGAGTTAGAATAGACTCTCATATCTATAATGGCTATAATGTTCCGCCATACTATGACTCTATGATTGGAAAAGTGATCACTTTTGGCGATAACCGAAATAACGCAATTGTTAAAATGCAAAATGCTCTTGATGAAATGGTTATTGATGGAATAAAAACAAATATTCCACTTCAAAGAAAAATTATGACGGATGAAGTATTTAAAAAAGGTGGTATGAATATTCACTATCTAGAAAAGATGCTTGGGGGCGATGAAAAATGAAAATTAAAGTTGGTATAATTGGTGGCTCTGGATATACTGGTATTGAGCTAATACGTATCATCCAACAACATCCGTTTGCCGAAGTTACATCGATTACCTCAAGAGCCCTGCAAGGTAAAAAAATATCAGACGTTTTTCCTAATATGCATGGTCTATCAGAGTTGGTATATTCACTGCCCGATGACAAGGACTTGTTTGAATGTGATATCATTTTCTTTGCAACGCCACATGGAGTCGCAATGAACAGCGCCGAGTCTTTTCTTGAAAAGGGCATTAAGGTTGTTGACCTGGGTGCTGACTTCAGAATTCATGACGCAGACTTATGGTCAGATTGGTACAAAATGGAGCACTCACAGTCTTCACTCCTTGATGAAGCAGTATACGGCCAACCTGAAATTAGAAGGGATGCCATAAAAAACGCGCGCCTAGTTGCAAATCCTGGATGCTACCCAACAGCAGTGATTTTGGCCTTAAAGCCTCTTCTTGAGAATGGTTTAATTGATACCTCAAGCATAATTGCAGACTGCAAGTCTGGAGCCAGTGGAGCAGGAAGAATTGCAAATCAAGCAACTCTTCTTTGTGAAATAACTGAAAGCTTTAAGCCCTATGCGGTTAGTGGTCACAGACATTTCCCTGAGATAAAGCAAGAGCTTGAGCTTATGGCTGGAAAACCGGTTGGATTAACTTTCGTCCCCCATTTACTTCCTATGGTTCGAGGAATTGAGGCCACTATTTATGTTGACCTTGTTGACCCAACTGTTGACATTAGACCTTATTTCGAAAATGCCTACAAAAACGAAGAATTTGTTAAAATACTCCCAGAAGGTATTTATCCTGAAACGCGTTCAGTTAAATCATCGAACTATTGTCAGATTTCAGTTCAGTATATTGAACACAGTAACAAACTAGTAATTATGTCTGTTATTGACAACCTCGTTAAAGGTGCAGCGGGCCAAGCAATCCAAAATATGAACCTAATGTTTGGACTTGAAGAACAGGAAGGCCTTACACAAATTGGCTTATTGCCTTAAATGTTGTTTTTATAATATGAAATATTTTGGAGTATGAAGATGGAAGCTGCTGAAATTCAAGACGAAGCTGATATAATTTTCAGTGATAGCGCAGCAAACAGAGTCGCGCAACTCATTAGGGAAGAAAAAAACCCCGCCTTAAGGCTGCGAGTTTATATTACTGGTGGTGGCTGCTCTGGCTTTTCCTATGGCTTTGCCTTTGATGAAAACCTAAAAGAGGGAGACAGTGGGGTTAACAAACAGGGAGTAGAACTAGTTATCGATCCAATGAGCTATCAATACCTTATGGGCTCAACAGTAGACTACTTGGAAGATCTCCAAGGTGCAAGATTTATTGTAAGCAATCCTAATGCCAAAACCACATGTGGTTGTGGCTCTTCTTTTTCAATTTAATAATACTAATATGATAGAATATATTCCAGGCCTAGCAGGCGTACCAGCAACTAAATCAGCAATATCTTCAATCGATGGAGAAAAAGGAATACTTGCCTATAGAGGCTACTCCATTCAAGACCTTGTTGAACACTCCTCATTTGAAGAAACCGCTCTTTTATTAATGAACGGCGAGCTTCCTTCACCTAAAGAGCTTTCAAACTTTAAAAATACTTTACAAAAACGCAATGAGGTAAAACGCAAAATCCGCCATTTGCTTTGGTCGCTTCCACCAACAGGTCACTCAATGGATGTGCTTCAAACTGCAATGGCTGCAATGGCTACTTTCTACCCAGATGCTGGCGCGTCAGAACCAGACTCAGCTTATACTCAAAATGCGCTTATCAAAATAATTTCAAATATGAGCACTTTGGTCGCAATGTGGACCCGAATTAGTAGAGGGTATGACCCAATTCCACCAAACAACAAATTGTCTTATGCTGAAAACTTTATGTACATGTGTTTTGGGGAGGAGTCTGAACCAGAAATTGTTAATCTTTTAGACGCTTGCTTAATTTTACATGCTGAGCATACAATAAACGCTTCAACCTTTTCAACCATGGTAACAGCGTCTACGCTCGCCAATCCTTTTTCTTCAATTGCCTCAGGAGTTGGGACTCTTGCCGGACCTTTACATGGAAATGCCAATGAAAATGTGTTACTTATGCTCGATGAAATTGGCTCTCCAAAAAATGCCCGCAGCTGGATCGAAAATAGACTAAAAAACAAACAAGTTATCTGGGGGATGGGTCATCGTGAATACAAAACTAAAGACCCTAGGGCTACAATTCTTGAGAAAATGATTAAAACTTATATTAAGAAAAATGGCCTCAAGTTATCTAACCGTTTTGAAACTGCGCTCGAAGTTGAAAGCATCTGTGATGAATTATTGTCTCAAAAAGGAGTCTACCCCAACGTCGACTTTTACTCTGGCATCCTTTACTCAGAAATATTTAACTTTACCAAGGAACACTTTACTCCTATCTTTGCCATGGCTCGTTCAGCTGGATGGGTAGCACATTGGCATGAGCAGGTTAGTCACAATAGAATCTTTAGACCAACACAGATATACACTGGCTCTGACTTTAGGGACTATCCTACTCGATAATAATGGATAAGACTACTCACTTTGGCTATAAACAGGTCGATGTTGGAAAAAAACAAGGTCTTGTCAAAGGCGTATTTGACTCAGTAGCTGGCAAATACGATCTCATGAACGATGTTATGTCTATGGGAACTCACCGACTGTGGAAAAATTATACGATTGCAAGTAGCAACGTATCAGAAGGCGATCATGTTCTTGATATTGCCGGAGGAACTGGCGATCTAGCTATAAAATTTCGAAAAAAAGTTGGTGTGTCTGGAAAGGTGATCTTATCCGACATCAATGGCTCAATGCTTAATGAAGGCAGAAAAAATCTCATAAACCACGGCATTATTGACGTGGACTTTATTCAGGCAAATGCTGAATCTCTTCCGTTTAAGGACAACACATTTGATTGCGTAAGCATTGCATTTGGCTTAAGAAATGTGACGAATAAGGATGTTGCTCTTCAACAAATGTATCGCGTTTTAAAAAAGGGGGGCACATTGCTGGTTTTAGAGTTTTCTAAGGTTGAAAATGAGATGCTTAAAAAAATGTACGACTTATACTCTTTCAACGTTATACCAAAATTTGGTGGGTTCTTTGCAAATGATGAAGATAGTTATCAATACCTTGCGGAATCAATTCGCAAACACCCTGATCAAGAAACACTTAAGGCAATGGCGCTTGATGCTGGTTTTGGATTTTGCGAATATCACAATCTTACTGGCGGCATAGTCGCGCTTCATAAAGCAATCAAGACTTAATTAATATGTTTCGCCTTGCTATTGAAAAATCCCTGAATCACATGATAAATGTTAATAGCATTGACATTGAGCGTCTCGATAACAGCCTTGTTAGTTTGTATGTTGATGATATTGATTTAAGACTTTTTTTCCTTTGTCTAAATTCTCGCATTTTCGTCATAGAGAATAGTGAGAAGAAAGATCCGAATGTTAATATTACGCTCAATAATAAAGCCTTCTTATCTCTATTTAAAGGCGCCTCTTTTGAGGATTTAATTGAAAGCGAAGAGATCGAAGTCGATGGAAGTATCAAGACAGCGCAACAGTTGGCAGACTTATTCGCATTATCCCCCCTTGATATAGAAGAGCTTATCTCTCAATATACTGGTGACGTTATTGCCTATCAACTTGGACGAACAATAGAAAAAATTAAAGGCGCCACATCGAACGAAAAGGATTCATTTGTTGAAAACTTAAAAAATGAATTTACCACTCTATTGATCGCCCCGAGTCGATCTAAACTTTTCAAAAAAAGAGCATCTTAGATGAAAAGTTTTTTTCGCTTCCTTGGCATATCAAGAACTCTAATTCGGTATCGACTAGACCACCTAATATTGTCTACCTCGCTTCTCAAAAGCCTCAAACCGCTAATCTATTTAACACCATGGCATTACTTTCCGAGCAAAAAACTTACTAGGGGTGAAAGAATTCGCCTTGCGCTCGAGGAGCTGGGGCCAATATTTATAAAATTTGGTCAAACCCTTTCAACTCGAAGAGACCTTCTGCCAGATGATATAGGTAGTGAATTAGCAAAACTCCAAGATACATGCCCTCCCTTTCCTGCTAAGGACTCTAAATCGATTATTGAAAAAGCGCTTGATGAAAGCGTCTTAATCCTTTTTGCATCTTTTGATGATGAGCCCCTGGCTTCAGCCTCTATTGCACAAGTACATAGTGCGGTTACTCATAATAACGAAGAAATTATTATTAAAGTTGTTCGTCCAGGAATAGAAAAACAAATCAAAAGAGATATTCGCTTACTTTATGTATTTGCTGGTTTAGCTGAAAAACATCCTGACGGCAAAAGACTTAGGCCAAAAGAAGCAGTTGCTGAATTTGAAACCATCATTTATAACGAACTAAATATGATGGTTGAGGCTGCTAACGCATCTCTACTCCGCAAGAACTTTAGTGGTTCTGGCCTGCTTTATGTTCCAAAGGTACACTGGGATTATTGTCGCTCAAACATACTAGTAACTGAACGTATTTATGGAACTCCAGTTAGCAACATTGAGGCTTTAAAGAGCAATAATACAAATCTTCGAACACTTGCTGAAAATGGTGTGGTAATTTTCTTCACTCAGGTTTTTGATCATAATTTTTTCCATGCAGATATGCATCCAGGAAACATTTTTGTTGGTGCAAATGATCAATACATTGGTGTTGATTTTGGAATTATGGGCACCCTAACAGAAGCCGATCAGTATTATCTTGCTCAAAACTTTTTAGCATTTTTCAATCAGGACTATAAAAAAGTATCTCAAGTCCACCTTGAGTCGGGATGGATACCAGAAGGAACAAATGTTTTAGAGTTTGAAAATGCCATTAGAAGCGTTTGTGAGCCGATATTCCAAAAACCTTTGAGTGAAATTTCTTTTGGTCAAGTCTTGTTAAGCCTCTTAAAAGAAGCCAAGCGTTTTGACATGGAGGTTCAGCCTCAGCTTCTATTGCTTTATAAAACACTTCTCAATATTGAGGGCTTAGGACGAACTCTTTATCCAGAGCTTGACCTTTGGGCAACTGCAAAGCCTTACCTTGAAAAACTTGCTAAAGATAAATATAGCATTAAAAATACTGCTAAAAAAATCTCTGATCAGCTTCCTGAGCTGATTTTAGAATTACCCCAAATTCCTATGTTAGTAATTAATGCATTAAAGCAAATTGAAAGTGGATCGCTTCACCAAGAAAATTCAAAAAAACAAACAGAAGCAATTCTTTCTCAACTTCGTGAAAATTCTGCAAAAGAGCGTGCGACTATTTTCGCAATAGCACTTCTTATACTTGCGGGCTTTCTTGCCACTCAATCGTATTGGATTTTTACTGGAATAAGCACATTTCTAGCTCTTATTTATTGGCTAAAGTCGCGCTAGAGACACTTAAGAAGGATAAATAAAGATTGAGTTAAATTATTCAGCCGTTCATACTGCCTACCACTTCTCCATTTTCCAAAACATACTCTGCCGTTTTTACGCCATTTTCATAGAACACAGATTTACCGTCAAGAACACCATTTTTATACTCTTGCTCGGACTCTAACTGTCCATCTTCATTCCACGCAGTGAGCTTTCCCTCAAGTTTATTGTCTTCATAAAAACCCTCTGATGCTTTATTTCCGTTCTCATACCAATAAGTTAGCGCTCCCTCAAGCCTGTCGCTTTCATAAAAACCCTCTGATGCTTTAAGAACGTTTGAATACCAATAAGTTTCCTTGCCGTGTTTCATGCCGTCTTTGTAATTTACCTCTAACTTCATACCATTGTCTAAATGCTCAGTATGTAATCCGTTTTTATTTTTATTCATTGAAGCATTATATTTAAAATTGAACTGTGAGGAGTCCAAATTTCCTTTCATGTTTAAGGGGGGTGCCAATGATAACTAAAGTAAAGGAAATTCGGGTAAAATAATGCTCCAGCCTATCTGGTCGCAAGACAGGCAATATTGGTTGCACCACTAAACATGGTGTTTTTTTATTTATTGGAGAACTCAAAATGAGTATTACTGTTAACGCCATAGAGCGAAAAGATCAGGGGAAAGGTGCGAGCCGCCGCTTGAGAAAAGAAGAAAAAGTACCAGGTATTATTTATGGTGGAACTAATGCACCGGTAATGATATCGCTAAACATTCATGAAATCACTCACTTACTAGAAGATGAAAACACATTCACTTCAGTATTAGATTTGATGGTTGGAAAATCAAAAGAATCTGTCGTTTTAAAAGACCTTCAGCGCCACCCCTCAAAAAATACTGTAACACATGCAGATTTTTTACGTGTGGATGCAAAACATGCTCTTATTACAATGACCCCACTTCACTTCATTGGAGTCGATGAAAACGAAGCATTAAGGCTTGGAAATATGCTGAACCAATTTGTTGTCTCAGTTGAAATCTCGTGCCTACCTCAAGACCTTCCACATGGAATTAATGTAGATGTTACTAACCTTGCGATTGGTGACCACCTAACATTAACTGACCTTGTTTTACCTAAAGGCGTTTCAATCACTTCACTTCAACACGAAGATGTTGAAGCACACGACCAAACCGTATGTTCTGTTTCTGAGCCTAAAGTTGTCGTAGAGGAAGAGGAAGAGAGTTTAGAATCTGGTGATTCTGAAACAGAAGGTGAAGACCAGTCTGAAGGCTCTGAAGATTCAACAGATGGTGACGACAAAGAATAAAATGTGGTCAGCCTTATTGACTCAATAAGCATATAAACGAAGCGTTGTAATGATTAAATTAATTGTTGGACTGGGAAACCCAGGAAAAGAATATCAAGGACATCGTCACAACGCCGGCTTTTGGCTTGTTGAGTCATTAGCCAATGCACTAGACTCTAAATTTAGCAGTCAGTCTAAGTTTCTAGGCGAAGCTTCAACTATTAATTTTGGCTCTAAAAAGGTTCACCTTCTTAAGCCTCAAACCTTTATGAATAATTCTGGTGGATCTATCAAAAGCTTTTTGAGTTACTACAATATCAAACCTGAAGAAACTCTTGTAGTTCATGATGAGCTTGATTTACCTGTTGGGTCAGTCAAACTAAAACTAGGCGGAGGGCATGGTGGTCATAACGGCCTAAGAGACACAATAAAAGCACTTGATACAAATGACTTTTATCGTCTCAGAATGGGCATTGGGCATCCCGGCACAAAAAATGATGTTGTAGATTTTGTGTTGAGCTCGCCAGATAGCTCAGAGCTGAAGTTAATTGAACAAGGAATGACAGACGCATCGAGCATTATTGTAATGCTAGTTAATGGTAATTTTGAGGAGGCCATGAAGGTCCTTCATTCATTATAATGGAGTAAGAAAATGGGATTTAAATGTGGCATTGTTGGGCTTCCAAATGTAGGTAAATCAACTCTTTTTAATGCGCTAACAAAGGCAGGTATTGATTCAGAAAATTACCCTTTTTGCACCATCGAGCCTAATGTTGGTATTGTGCCTGTTAACGATCCTCGATTGCAAGGCTTAGCGAGCATTGTTACTCCAGAAAAAATCTTGCCAACCACAATGGAGTTTGTTGATATTGCCGGGTTGGTTGAGGGCGCCTCAAAAGGCGAAGGACTGGGAAATCAATTTTTATCAAATATACGTGAAACAGATGCAATCCTTCACGTTGTTAGATGCTTTGAAAATGATGACATCATTCATGTTTCAAACAAAGTTGATCCACTTGATGACGTTGACACAATTAATACAGAGCTTGCCTTATCGGATCTTTTTAGCGCTGAAAAAGCCTACCAAAAAGCCATAAAAAATTCTAAATCAGGACAAAAAGAAGGCTTACCTTTAAAAAATCTACTTGAAAAAATCCTGCCAACCCTTGAACAGGGCCATGCAATTAGATCCCTTGAATTTACTGAAGAAGAGGAAAAGCTAGTTAAAGGGCTACAATTACTTACTTCAAAGCCTGTTCTTTATGTTGCCAATGTAAGTGAGGATGGCTTTAAAAATAACCCACACTTATCTGCCTTAACGGGCTATGCAGAAAATGAAAACAGCCAGGTTGTTGCTGTATGCGCTGACATTGAGTCTGAAATTGCTGAACTTGATGACGAAGATAAACAAGGTTTTTTAGATGAAATGGGGCAATCTGAATCTGGACTTGATCGCCTAATTAAAGCTGGATACAGCTTACTCGGACTTCAGACATATTTTACTGCAGGCGTTAAAGAAGTTAGAGCCTGGACGATAAATATTGGAGATTCAGCCCCAATGGCCGCGGGTAAAATACACGGTGACTTTGAAAAAGGCTTTATAAGAGCCGAAACGATTTCATACGACGACTTTATTGAACATAAAGGTGAAAAAGGGTCAAAAGATGCGGGCAAGTTACGCTCCGAAGGAAAGGAATATATCGTTAAAGATGGGGATGTTGTTCACTTTTTATTTAATGTATAACAATTAATTTTCCAATGCAAAATACAAAATTACTATTAATTTTAGATGGCTGGGGTTATTCAGAAAATTCTGAGAATAATGCCATAGCAATGGCTAATACCCCTAACTGGAATTATCTTATTGACAATTATCCTAATACGTTAATTGGCACCTCTGGAGAAAGTGTTGGGCTGCCTAATGGTCAAATGGGGAATTCAGAAGTAGGTCACTTAACAATCGGCGCGGGAAGAGTTGTTGAGCAAGATTTCACCAGAATTGGTAATGATATTAAAAGTGGTGATTTCTTCAACAATAAAGCGCTATGCAAGACGCTAGACTCTGCCAAAGTTAACAATAAAGCAGTTCATATCCTTGGACTCTTGTCTGATGGAGGAGTCCACTCTCACCAAGATCACATTTATGCTGCGCTTGAGTTGGCAAAACAAAAAGGCTGCGAAGAGATCTATCTTCATGTCTTTACTGATGGGCGTGATACGCCGCCAAACAGTGCTTTAAAATTTATTGAGCTGTTGGAGTTAAAAATCTCTGAACTAAAGGCAGGAAAGATTGTTTCAGTAGTAGGCAGATTTTATGCAATGGATCGAGATAATCGCTGGGAGAGAGTTTCAAAAGCCTATGAATTAATATCTTCTGGAGTAGGTGATCGCGAAGCAAATTCTGCGAAAGATGCAATTCAAATGGCTTATGACAAGGGTGAAAATGATGAGTTTATCGCTCCTACAGTTGTTGGGGAGCCGGTAAAAATTAATAGTGGTGACGCAGTAATCTTTATGAATTATCGTTCAGACCGTGCAAGAGAAATAACTCAAGCTTTAACCTCAAAAACCTTCGACGAATTTGATAGACATGCATTCAATAACTGCAATTTTATCTGTCTCACGGAGTATAAAAAAGACTTTAATCTTGAGTGTGCTTATCCTCCAATATCTGTTGATAACACTCTTGGTTACTATATTTCAAGCCTTGGTTTTAGCCAGCTTAGAATTGCTGAGACTGAAAAATATGCACATGTCACCTTTTTCTTTAATGGCGGCGTTGAAGCAATACTTCCTAGAGAAGAAAGAAAGCTTATTCAATCTCCAGATGTAAAAACTTATGATTTAAAGCCAGAAATGAGTGCGTATGAATTAACTGAAAATCTTAATTCAGAGCTGAAATCTCAAAAACATAAATTAGTTGTCTGTAATTTTGCTAATACGGATATGGTTGGGCATACAGGAAACCTTAATGCAGCCATTAAAGCAGTTGAAGCAGTAGATAATTGTTTAGGGAAAATACACCAAACATGTATAGACTCTGAGGTAGAAATGCTTGTTACTGCGGATCATGGAAATGCAGAACAAATGCTTGATCCAGAAACACAAAAAAACCATACTGCACATACCACCAATCCAGTTCCTTTAATTTATGTTGGGAAAAGGAAAAGCTCCCTATTGGGTCCACATATTGGTACACTTGCTGACCTAGCGCCAACTCTTTTGGAGCTTATGGAAATTGCACAGCCAAAAGAAATGACAGGCCAAAGCCTTTTTAAAGAATAAACGGAGACTTCAATGAAGCAACAAAACTTTATCGCGCCCTCAATATTATCAGCAGATTTTGCTAAACTTGGAGAAGAGGTTGACAATGTTTTAGTTGCTGGTGCCGATATTGTTCATTTTGATGTCATGGATAATCACTATGTGCCAAACCTGACAATTGGACCACTAGTTTGCGAAGCACTAAGAAGCCATGGGGTCACTGCGCCAATTGATGTCCACTTAATGGTCAAACCAGTTGACAGAATCATTCCTGATTTTGCAAAGGCAGGCGCGTCTTATATTACGTTTCATCCCGAAGCATCTGAACATATAGACCGGACAATAGGACTTATAAAAGAAAGTGGCTGCAAAGCAGGTTTAGTTTTTAACCCAGCAACTTCACTTCACTATCTTGAGCATGTAATCGACCAACTTGATATGGTCTTGTTGATGTCAGTAAACCCAGGGTTTGGAGGTCAGTCTTTCATAGCCTCATCCTTAGAAAAATTGAGAATTGTCAGAAAATTAATTGATGAAAAAGGCCTTAGCACAAGACTTGAGATTGATGGCGGTGTTAAGGTTGACAACATTAAAGAAATTGCAGCGGCTGGCGCTGATACATTTGTCGCTGGATCAGCAATTTTTAATACTGAAAATTATAAGGTAACGATTGATAAGTTGCGCGCAGAACTTGCTTTAGCAAAATAACCCTTTAGGCAAAATTTAAAACACCTCTGTGGCCAGTTGTGAGAAAATATTCTCTTTGTTTTTAATCTGAGCATTTATGGGAAAATCATCCTTCTTTGGCCCTGAAACAATATCTTTGCATACTGGATATCAGCCAGACCCGTCCTTTGGTAGTAGGGCTGTTCCTATATACCAAACAACCTCCTATGTTTTTGAAACAGTTGATGATGCTGCCGCTCTTTTTAATATTGAAAAAGGTGGGCACATATACAGCCGTATGACTAACCCAACGGTTGCAGTTCTAGAACAGCGAATTGCTGCACTTGAAGGTGGCGTAGGCGCTATCTGTACTGCTTCAGGAATGAGCGCACTTTTTGTTACGTTTATGAGTCTTTGCTCTGCAGGGGACCATATTGTAAGCGCATCACAAATTTATGGCTCAACAGCAACACTACTTAAACACACCCTTAAAAGGTTTAATATAGAGTGCACTTTTGTCTCTATAAATGATGAAAAAGCACTAAAAGCCGCTATACAAGAAAACACTAAGCTCGTTTTTTGTGAATCAATAGGAAATCCTGGGCTTGAAGTCTCAGATCTCCCTAAAATCGCCAAAATCTCTCATCAAAATCACTTGCCACTAGTCGTAGATGCTACGTTTGCAACGCCCGTGCTTTGCAAGCCGCTTGAACATGGCGTTGATGTTGTTGTTCACTCAGTTACTAAATGGATTGGTGGACACGGATTAGCGGTCGGAGGTGTAATTGTTGACGGCGGTTCTTTTGATTGGGGTTCTAGTAAAAAACATCCCACCCTTACAACTCCGTATGAACCCTTTCATGGCATAAATTTTTGGGAAGAGTTTGGTCCATCCGCCCTATCTATGAAAATTAGAGCGGAGTCAATGCGTGACTTTGGCCCAGCAATGAGCCCACATAGTGCGTTTTTATTTCTACAGGGAATAGAAACACTCACTCTTCGAATGAATCAACATGTAAAAAATGCAGTTAAACTTGCTAAATGGCTCCTAGAACAATCTGCAGTTATGTGGGTTAATCACCCAGACCTTCCTGAAAATCCAACTTATGAAATTGCTCAAAAGCTATTTCCAAATGGTGCTGGCTCGATGCTGTGCTTTGGTGTCAAAGGCGGCAGAGAGGGTGGCGCAGCATTCATCAACGCACTCAAATTAGCATCTAATTTAGCAAATGTTGGCGACTCAAGAACCTTAGTTCTTCATCCGGCTAGTACCACCCACTCACGTATGGATGAAGAAGCAATGAAGGCAGCCGGAAGTAGTACTGACTTAATTCGTGTTTCTGTTGGAATAGAGTCTGTTGCAGATATTATTAATGACTTTAAAGCAGGGCTTAAAGCAGTAGAAAAGGCGACTTCATAATGAACATTGTTGTTGATGGAGACAATATTTTTATTGCGACTGGTGGCTGCGCATTTGATCCAAAAAAACCTACTGTTGTGTTGGTCCATGGAAGTGGGCTAGATCACCGATCTTGGGCTCTTCAGGCAAGGTGGTTTGCATTTCATGGTTTCTCAGTATTTGCGCCTGATCTTCCTGGCCATAGTCTTTCTGAAGGCGAGCCCTTAAAGACGATTGAAGAGATGGGCAAGTGGCTTGTAAAAGCTCTTAAATTAGCAGGCTGCCAATCAATACACCTTGTTGGGCACTCTCAAGGATTTCTTGTTGCGCTAGAAGCATCTAGCTCTTTAGGGTCAAAACTAAAAACATTAACCGCTGTCGCAACTGCTGCTTCAATACCTGTTAATGAAGCCCTAGTAGAGGCGGCCAAAAAAACACCTGTCGATGCAGCTGATATGCTTTTAAAGTGGGGGTTTGGCTCTAAATCACAATCAGGAAGTAGTGCCGTGCCAGGCATGCAGCCAATAGGAATTGGCCGACAAATTATGGCCAACAATCCTCTAGCTGAAGACCTCGTTGCTTGCACTGAATATAAAAATGGCATAAATTGTGCTAAAAATATCGATGTTCCATCTAATGTAATTCTCGCAACAGAAGATAAAAATACACCACTTCGATTTGGCTTGGAATTAGCTGAATTGCTAAACGCTGAGACAACTACTATTGCTAACGCAGGACACATGCTACCAATAGAATCTCCAAAAGAGACTCTTGATGCCATTAAATCATTCATCTTAAAAAACTCTTCATGACAAATCAAATTAAAAAAGTAGGCGTTATCGGCGCCGGAACAATGGGTGCTGGAATTGCAGGTCAAGTAGCAAATGCAGGGGTAGAGGTTTGGCTTCTCGACCTTCCTGGTGATGGTGAAAACGTAAACAGCTTGGCTGCCAAAGGCCTTGAAAGGCTGAAGGATCCAGATATGCCTGGCCTCATGAGTGAAAAAGCCGAAAAGCTTATAAAAATTGGAAACACTCGCGACCATTTCCATGAACTTGAGGATTGCGACTGGATTGCTGAGGCTGTTGTAGAAAGACTTGATATTAAACAATCTCTCTATCAGCGCCTGAACGAAAGCTGTAAAGAGTCAACCATCATAACCTCTAATACTTCTACGATTCCAATTAGCCTTCTGACAAAAGGAATGCCAAAAAAGTTTTGTGAGCGCTTTGCAATAACTCATTTTTTTAACCCAGTTAGATTTATGAGGTTGCTTGAATTGGTACGTGGTGAATTTACTAGAGATGACGTTATTAATACACTTGATTTATTTAGTGAGACGATGCTTGGAAAAGGTGTTGTTTCATGCTCAGACACCCCAGGCTTTCTTGCCAATAGAGTTGGGGTTTTTGCTATCCAATGTGCCCTTCATAAGGCATTTGAATACAAACTATCGCCAACAGAAGCGGATGCTTTTTTTGGCAGGCCTCTAGGACTTCCAAAGACTGGTGTATTTGGGCTATATGATTTAATCGGCATTGATCTGATGGCGGATGTTGTCAAAAGCCTCGTAAGCATACTTCCAGAAAATGATGCGTTTCACAAATACTCATCCCCAATTGAGATTATGACCGATATGATTGCAAATGGTCAAACTGGAAATAAAAACGAAAAAGGTTTTTATAAACAAGTGGGAGACGAAAGACAAGTAATCGACTTATTAAGCAGAAATTATGTTGCACATGAGCGCTTAAAAAACTCGCTTCTCGAGGAAGCAGAAAAGACTGGCGTTTCTTTTATTATCAACGATAAAAGCTCATATGGCCTTTATATCTGGGATGTAATTGCAGAGACACTGTGCTATGCTGCCTCCCTTGTGCCAGAGGTCACTGATGATTTAACGCAAATAGACGATGCTATGAAGCTTGGTTATAATTGGGTTAAGGGGCCTTTTGAGCTTTTAGATGAAATTGGAATTAATTACTTTGTTGACAGGCTTAAAAGTGATGGGAGGAATGTTCCAGAATTTCTTCTTAATAGCCTTGGTAACAAATTTTATAAAAATTCAGAATCTCGACTAAGCTTTCTATCTCCCGATGGAAATCTAAAGCCAATTGTTAGGTCAGATGGTGTACTTAGATTTTCTGAAGTTCGTCAAACCCTTAAAGCAATAAATTCAAATGAATCTGCTAGCTGGTTTGAGTATGAAGGCGCAGCAATTGTTGAGTTTCACTCAAAAGCGAATGCGCTGGATAGCGCCTCTTTGGATATGATTTCTGATGCAATATCCGAGTCTGAAAAAAAAGGCTTACGTGGCGTTGTAATTCACAATGACTTCCAGCATTTCTCCTGTGGAGTTAGTCTTTGGAGTGTTAGAAATTGCTTTGAAAAAAATGACTTTAATGCGCTTGATGCATTTCTTGTCTACTTCCAAAATACAATGCTGAAAATGAGAAATTCAAAATTACCTGTAATTGCTGCGCCAGTAGGCATGTCAATTGGTGGTGGCTTTGAAGTTGTTCTTCATGCTGATCATGTTGTGAGCCATGCTAACTCAGTCATGGGGCTTGTTGAATCATTTATGGGAGTAGTTCCAGCAGGTGGTGGATGCAAAGAAACCCTTTATAGGTGGTCTGAAAATCTAGGAGATAATCGCAAAGGCGCTTGGAAATCATTTATGAATATTGGGCTCGGCAGGCGAGCCAGCTCTCCCCAAGAAGCTGACGCTCTATCAATGAGAAGAGCCAATGATATCTTTCATATGAACAGAGATCGTATACTTAACAGTGCGCTTTCATCTATTGAAACAATTTCAAAAGCAAAAGCAAGAAACCCCCTCGCACTTTCTGGGATTGAACACTTTGAAGAAATGCTGGAATGGCTTACAACAAATCATAAAAAGGGCATGCTAACCCCACATGATGTAACTGTTGGAACTGAAATTGGAAGAATTATGAGCGGAGGAAATTGTCCTCCTGGCACAATTTTCACCGAGCAAGATATTTTAGATGCTGAGCGCTCTTCATTCATCACACTTGCACAAACACAAGAAACGCAAGCAAGGATTGTGTCCATGCTAGATAATGGAATTACGCTTAGAAATTAACAGCCACTAATATGAAAAAAAACCCTGCAAACTTTGTACCTCTTACGCCTATTTCATTCTTACATAGAACCGCAGATGTCTATGGACACCATACTTCTGTAATTTATGAAAATAGAACTTACACCTGGAGTGAGTCAAGAGAAAGATGCGTTCGAATTGCCTCAAGTCTAAAAAGTTATGGCGTAAAACCAGGTGATACTGTCTCAGTACTAGCATTTAACACTCCCGAAATGTTTGAATCACATTTTTCAATTCCAATGGCTGGTGCAATCCTAAACACTATAAATATTAGACTTGACGCCGCAACAATTGCATACATTTTTGACGACAGCAATGCAAAGATGCTCTTTGTTGACAGAGAGCTTTTTGCTGTTGCATCTGAGGCCCTCTCTATGGCTTCAGTTAGTCCAAAAATAATAGTAATAAACGATTCTTTTTCTGAATCACAGCCTGATATTTCTTCAGATACAACTGATTATGAATCTCTAGTTGTAAATGGAGATCCTCTATATAACTGGCAAATGCCTGATGATGAATGGAGCCCACTTTCACTCAGCTACACCTCTGGAACTACTGGAAAGCCTAAAGGCGTCGTATATCATCATCGTGGCTCTTATTTAATGAGCATGGGCACTGTGATTGGCTGGAGCCTTCCCAACCACCCTGTTTATCTATACTCTGTTCCGTTGTTTCACTGCAATGGCTGGGGTCATGCCTGGACAATGGCTGCGATTGCTGGAACTATAGTTTGCCTTAGGTCTTTTGCACCTGAAAAAGTATTTAGTCTCCTTGAACAGCATAATGTAACTCATTTTGGTGGAGCTCCTATAATGCTCAATATGCTCGCCAACGCACCCAAAGAAACGCAAAAATATTTTGAGAGAGAAATTAAAGTAATGACTGCAGGGGCTCCACCTCCTGCGAAGGTTTTAGAGAGCATGATGAAACTAGGGTTTAACGTTATGCATGTATATGGACTGACTGAAACGTATGGACATATCCTTCAAGCCGCGCCTCAGGCCTCTTGGCTTAATGAAAGTCCGGCGGAGCTTGCTAAATTAAGCTCAAGGCAAGGGGTAAGATTCCCAATGACTGAGGATGTTAGCGTCATTGATCAAGAAACTGGGCAGCGAGTTCCGCATGATGGAGAAGCAATTGGTGAAATTGTAATTCGCTGTAATACTTGTATGATGGGCTATTGGAACAGCCCCAAGGCAACAGAAGAGGCATTTGCAGGTGGCTGGTTTCATAGTGGAGATTTAGCCGTAATCCATAATGATGGCTACATTCAAATTAAAGACAGGTCGAAAGATATCATAATTTCTGGAGGGGAAAACATCTCTTCTGTGGAGATTGAAAACGTGCTTTATCAGCACCCCTCAGTTGGAGAAGCTGCGGTTGTAGCAATGCCAGATGAAACCTGGGGAGAAGTGCCTTGTGCATTTGTAGAACTAAAGACAGGCCAACAAGCGTCAGAAGAAGAGCTTATTGAGTTTTGTAAGCAAAATATGGCTAAATTTAAAAGACCAAAAAAAGTCGTCTTTGGCCCACTGCCTAAAACTGCCACTGGGAAAATTCAAAAACACGAGCTTAGAGATTCAATTAAGAGCACCGGAGAAGATTAATGTCAAACTATACAGCCCCAGTAGAAGACATGGGATTTGTTTTAAGAGAAGTTGTGGAGCTAGAAAAACTTTGCAGAGAAACTGGAGCTGATGCCTCTACTATTGACATACTCGATACAGTCCTTGAAGCCGCAGGAAAACTAGCAAAAGAAGAAATTGAGCCCATCAATAAACCGGGAGACCTTGAGGGTTTAAAAATTAATAGTGCTGGAGAAGTAACTACAGCAGCTGGCTTTAAGGAAGCCTACCATCATTATGTTGAAGGTGGTTGGGGCTCACTACAATTTGATCCTAAATATGGCGGCCAAGGCGTTCCATTTGTTGTCGCTGCAAGCGTTCAAGAAATGTGGCACTCTGCTAACATGTCTTGGGGTCTTTGCCCCCTTCTTACGCAGGGCGCAGTCGAGGCAATAACCCATAATGCAAGCGACGAGCTCAAGCAGCGCTATCTCCCAAAGCTGATATCTGGCGAATGGAGCGGCACAATGAACCTTACAGAGGGTGATGCTGGAACTGATGTAGGCGCCCTTAAAACTCGCGCCACTCCTGAAGATAGTCATTATTTAATACGTGGTCAAAAAATATATATCACTTGGGGTGAGCATGATATGGCAGAAAATATTGTGCATTTAGTTTTAGCGCGACTTCCTAATGCCCCTGAAGGTGTTAAAGGCATTTCGCTTTTTTTAGTTCCAAAAATACTTGTAAATGATGACGGCTCTTTAGGCGAGCGAAATGACCTGAAAGCCTTGTCTCTAGAAGAAAAAATTGGAATTCACGCTTGCCCTACATGCGTAATGAGCTATGGCGATAAAACCGGTGCAATTGGCTTCTTAATAGGTGAAGAAAATAAAGGCATTCAGTGTATGTTCACAATGATGAATAATGCCCGACTAACTGTTGGCCTTCAAGGTGTTTCCGTTTCAGAGCGAGCTTATCAACAGGCCCTTAGCTTTTGTAATATTCGAGTTCAAGGGGTTGCTCCTGGACACAAAGAGGCTGGCCCAATAGTTAGGCACCCGGATGTTCAGCGCATGCTATCCAATATGAAATCTATAACAGAAGCCTCTCGTGCGCTGACTTATTCTGCGTGCGCTGAAGTTGATTTTGCTGATAGTGACTTACCAACTGAGAACCTTAATCAACACAAAAGAAGACTAGGAATTCTTACGCCAATCGTTAAAGGCTGGTGCACAGAAACCGCACAAGAGGTTGCCTCGTTGAGCCTTCAGTGTCATGGAGGAATGGGATATATTGAAGAAACTGGTATCGCACAAATTGTTAGAGATGCGCGCATATTGCCAATTTACGAAGGCACAAATGGAATTCAGGCTATGGACCTAGTCGGCAGAAAGATTATTAGTGATAACGGCCTAGGCATGAATGAATTAATCTCTGAAATGCAAGAATGTGCTAACAAGGATTCTTTAAAAGAACAGGTTTCAACTACACAACTAAGCCGCTTTAAAGATTCTTTATACGCGCTAGAAAGTGCAACTTCGCTTGTCTTAAGTAATTCTGAAAATAAACAACACTCTGGGCAAATAGCTTTTGAGGTCCTAATGATGGCAGGAACGATTACAGCGACTTGGCAAATGCTCAAAAGCCTTGATAAGGCAAAAATTGCCTTTGAAAGTAATGCCGTTTCAGCTGATTTTTTTGAAGAAAAATCTAAAACTGTAAAACACTTTTTAGACTTTATCTTGCCGAGGTATCTATCAAACTTTGCTACAATTTCGTCAGCATCTTAGTCAAACAAGCTAGGACTTTTATTTTTTAAATTTAGGTCTCTGCCCTTACTCAGAACTTTGAAGAATTCTATATGCTGAGAATTGAATTATAATTTGTGCATATGACAGAAATATGACTGGCAATAAAAAATTATATTTTTTTTATCCGGACCATTAGCTCATTTTTTCGAAACATTGGCAGTGTCCATGGAGAATTAAATTGGGCAACCATAAAGCCTCCTTGTGTACTAACCTTATTCTTCTTAAGTAGTTCTGAGAATTTTTTTTGATACTCAATACTTCGAGCCTCGTTAACACGACCCCCAAAACTTAACACAGCTACGTCACCAAGATTTTCTTTCTCTATGGAAATGAGCTTAGTATTTGTCCTCGGAAGATCTTCAAAGGAGTGTTCTTTTGGCATTACAAAAGAAACAGTATAAGAATTTAAATCTGCAGTTGGGCAGTCTGTAATAACAGGTGCCGTCATTGCTATCTTCATCTCTTTATCATTGCCGCCAAAGATATAGCCTGCTATTCGTCTAAAGCCAGTTGAAGTAGAGCCTTTATATCCACCCTGAACATTTGTTGTGGCTATGATCATGTCACTATAGCGCCTTACTTCAAAGGCTCCTTCTTTTGAAATAAGCTGATATTCTGGTGTTTCAATAGACATATTAAATACCCTATATTATTGTTTTTTTCCAAAATAAGGAACGAGAATAGGCGTGCTGCTCTTGTATTTTTGATACTCTTTATCGCTTCCCCACTTTTTATCTGCTTTGTCTTCTAAGAAAGGCAATCCACTTATTTTAGTAATAAGAAGATAAACAAACACGGGCGAAACAAGCGTTAAAAATTGCCAATCTGAGAGAAGTGGCAAGGAAATTATTGCAATACCGAGCCAAAGAACAACCTCACCAAAATAATTTGGATGCCTTGAAACTGCCCATAGCCCCTGTGAAATAAATTTATCTTTGTTTTCTTGAAGAGAGCTAAAATTCTTTTTTTGTTTATCTGAAATAGCCTCAAAACCAAAACCGAAGACCCAAACGGCGGCGCCTATTATAAAAAATAGGTCTAAAGGCTTTTCTGGGTTCGCAACGATTACAGTAATCGCATTAACTGTTGTTAGAAAAACCCAAAGAGCTGAAAGCGTCCATGTCATTAAAAACTTTGGATACGAATTCTTTATCTCTTTGAACCTTACATCCTCTCCAATTTTTAAAATCCTTATATAGAGAAAAGTTCCAAGCCTCAAGGTCCAAATAGTCACAAAAACTGCTACAGTTATTGAAAGAATAGATGCTGGCTGTTTTGAGCTGTAGAGTGCGAACACTACAATAATGACAATTAGAAGCGTTGCGATCATTCCTGTTAGATCAAAATACTTTTCATTTTTAGTGATAAGGGCCGGAATAGCAATGGCCCAATGAACAACAAAACTAGCGCCCGCGCATAGAAAAATAACTGGAACTCCATAAAGATAGAGCTCTGCATCTGAAGCTGCAAGCGCAACAAGAGATGCAATTACAATACAGGCAAAAATTGTAACTATGTGTGTAATATTATTTTTCATTGTATCCCTCTCATTAGTCACTTTGCTTCTTTATGGCTTCTTAAAAAGATAGTGAGAAACGCCCCATTCAGAGCCCTTATTAAAGCCAAAGAGAACCTCACACGACATAAAAAATATGCGCCACCTATAAAACCATTTATTGGCCTCACTTTGGCCATATGTATTTGAAAATAACTCCAATACTTCGGGCTTATTGCCATCCATCTTTTGGAGCCATGCGAGCGATGTTTTTTCATAGTGCGTTCCATCGACCCTCCAGTCTTGCTCTATCTTCATTTTATCTGGAAAACTCATCAAAAGCCTGTGTGAAGGCATTTGTCCACCACTAAAGAACTCTCTAGCCATCCAGTCGCCCTCGTCTTCATCTTCAAAGGGGTATGCAATTTTTTCATGCGAAAAGATATGAACAAACAGCTTTCCTCCTCGGTTGAGCCAGCCATTGACCCTACCAAGAAGCTCGTTATAATTTCGCATATGCTCAAACATTTCAATTGTAATAACTCGATCAAACTGTTTGTTTATTGAAAAATCATTCATGTCCTCTGTAATAACTTCGATATTTTTTAGATTCAGTTTCTTTCCTTTAGCTTCTATAAAACGCCTCTGATCATTAGAGTTGCTTACTGCTGTAATTTTGCTATTTGGAAAATTTTTAGCCATAAAAAGCGTCAAAGAGCCCCACCCACAACCAAGCTCCAATATTTCTTGGCCGTCTACTAGGCCAGCTCTTTCACAGGTCAGACTTAACATTTCATTTTCAGATTGCTCTAGAGTTAGCGCCCCTTGTGGCCAGTAACCAGAGCTGTACTTTAGGTTCTCTCCAAGCACCAACTCAAAAAACTTTGGCGGCACCTCATAGTGCTGTTCATTGGCCTTTTCTGGAACCAGAGCAATAGGGCTTTCATTTAAAAACTCAATCCAAGACGAGTGTCTTTTTTCCATTTCAAGCTCATCAATGCTAGTTGCCTCTAAAAGCCTTTGAGTGCACAAGCGTTTAATTCCAAGCCGAATAAGCGTGTCTGGCAATAAGCCATTTTCTGCAAGTTTTATTAATAATTTAATCATTCTCTTAGTATGTAATTTTAGTGTTTTGTGAGTCAGGCTTGGCAAAAATAAACTGAAAGTCGCCGATTAAGTTTTCAAGAAATCCTGCTTCGCAGTAGACTAAGTAGAAGATCCAAATCCTTATGAAGGGGTCTGAAAAACCAAGGTCTCTGACTTGCGGCAATACTTTTTCAAAATCTTGGCGCCAGATTTCGAGTGTCCTTGCATAGTCAAGAGTTATATCCTCAGAATCAATCTTAACTAGGTCTGTTTTCTTTTTGATAGCATACTCTACTTGAGCTACTGAAATAAGGCAGGAGCCAGGGAAAATGTATTTTCTAATAAAGTCTACTGAATTTTTGTAAGCATCGAAGTCCGGGTCGTTATATGTTATTCCTTGAAGGGCCATTAAACCATTTTGCTTTAATAATGAAGATGCCTTTTCAAAAAAACCAGGGACATAATCAGACCCAACAGCCTCAATCATTTCAATCGAAACGACCTTGTCAAAAGCACCCTCAAGCTCCCTATAGTCTTTGTTTAACAAGGTTATCTTGTCACCTAGACCCTCTTTACTAATTAGATTGGCTACATAATTAAACTGGTTGTCTGAGATAGTCGTTGTCGTAACTTTACAACCATAATTTTTGACCGCGTGAACGGCAAAGCTTCCCCATCCAGTTCCGATTTCAAGAACATGGTCATTGCTATCAAGTTTTAGCTTTCTGCAAATCCTATCCAGTTTTTCTATTGAAGCCTCGTGCATACTTGAGTTCTTGTTTAGAAAAATACCGCTTGAATAAGTCATAGTTGAGTCAAGCCATAGCTTATAAAAATCGTTACTCAAATCGTAGTGCGCCAAAATATTACTCTTGCTTCCTTTCAGAGTGTTTTGTCTTAACTTATGAATTATTTTAGTAATTGGGTTTGTTAATCTTGCAAGCCCAGACTCAAGGCCCTCCATGGTTTTTTTATTTTTTATAATGAGTCGTATTAAGCCAACCAGGTTGTCGGCAGACCAATAGCCTGCGGTGTATGCTTCTGCCGCCCCATTGGTCCCCCCACTCCCTAAAAAGACATAAAACTCTTGAGAGGAAACCGTTATTGATGCATTAAGCTCTGACTTTGGTATACCGAATACGTGTGTTTTAGCACCATCAATTATGGTCAGTTCGCCTGTTTTTAGGCCTTTCAATTTTTTAAATAAAATCCTTTTAAAAAAAGATGTCATTCGCGTGCTTCTTTGCATTTCTTGAATAGTATTTGCTAGGCCATCAACTGAAAGCCTGTCTTTAGTTTGAGTTTCTTTTGTCATAATTTATCTGGATGTGTAAAAAATGGAGCTCTTTTTATATAGAGAATAAATGCCTGCCAATGGATTCTATAGACCACCATTAGAGTAATAAATGGAAATCTAGAAATTGCCTTAAAAAGCCCTGAATTTGTAAAGGCGCGCCTCTTTAGATTAAGCGTGACATTAAAAACTTTTTTGCCATCTTTAAAGTTTTTCATGTTTACGTTTAAAGCGTCTTCAGGTTGCGAAAAAAACCACTCATAGTCATGGTCCATTCCCCAAAAAGGGCTCACGTGTAATTGCTTTTTTGGCGTCGCGGTAAAGCCTGTTCTACTATTTTTTTCAGCCTGCTCTTCAATGAGATAGGCGTGTCTTTCTTTCCATGGCGTGTTTGTTACTTCAGCCATTATGGCTTCAACTTTTTCATCTGACTCATCAAAGCAGTAATAAAAGCTTACCGGGTTAAAGCAGTGCCCAAAGTATCTTAAGTGCGTTAAAAGCCTAATTGGCCCTTTAAAGTCTTTGCCTGTTTTTTCATGGAGTGTTTTCCGGACAGCTGTATCTAAGTCTAAGCCTGGATCTCCATGGTAGTCCTTCCTTTTAAATGAAACGAGTGCAGGCTTGTTGATGTTCCAAAGAAGTGATGGCTTCATAGTGGTGGCCAAAGATGAAACGTCAATATAGGCCATAAAAATTGGGTAGGTAAAAAACCGTTTAAACGGCGTATGGCGTTGATGACTAATCGTTCCCCAATACAGATGATGATTTTTTGAGAGCGTCATAAGGCCTTATCAAAAAACTTACAAACATCTAGGGCGCTGTTAACGCCGTCCTCATGAAAACCATTTCCCCAATATGCGCCGCAATAAAACGTATTGTTTACACCATTTATTTGACCCTTTTCTTTTTGCGCTTCTACGCCCTCAACCGTGAAAAGAGGGTGGTGATAGACTAGGGTTTTAATTATTTTACTTGGGCTGATCTCCCCATTACTATTCAAGGTTACTAAAAAATCAACCTTTGACCTTAATGATTGCAAAATATTCATGTTATAAGTCAGCGTTACAGGCTTACTTTGGTCTTTACTTAAAAGATAGTTCCAACTGGACCATGTGGATTTCTTTTTAGGCAAAATAGAGACATCAGTATGCAATAGTGCTATATTTTTTTGATAAGGCAAGGCGCCTAGAATTTTAGCCTCTTCTACGCTAGGGGTCTCTAGCAAAGCTAGTGCTTGATCACTATGCGTTGCAAATATAACTTTATCAAACTGATGAGTTGCCTCGTTTTTTTCACAAACAATCCCAATATTATTTTTACCTCTTATCACCCTTTTGACTGGGGTTGAGAGCAAAATTTTATGCTTAAATCCTGCAATTATCTTTGGAACATACGCCTTTGAGCCCCCTTTAATTACAAACCATTGAGGACGATTAAATATTTGAAGTAGGCCATGGTTTTTAAAAAATTTAATATAAAAAACTGCTGGCATTTCTGTTGTTTTATCAGCTGCCGTAGACCATATAGCGGCACCCATTGGAATTATATAATTCTCAATAAAGCTCTTGCTAAATTTATGGGTGATCAAAAAATCATGGATTGTTGTTGACTCGCGAAGGCTGTTTAACTCTGCGACTGACAGGCGATTAAACTTTATAATGTCTTTAAGCATTAACAAAAAAGAAGGCCTAAAAATATTAAGGCGTTGGGCAAATAAAGAGTTTAACGAGCCTCCAGAGTACTCAAGGTTTTTTTCTGGGGCCTTAACGCTAAAACCCATGGACGTTTTTTGAGTATCAACTTTAAGCCTTTGAAGAAGCTTTATAAAGTTAGGATATGTGTTTTCATTGTAAACAATAAACCCGGAATCAATTAGCCACTTCTTTTTATCCAGCTCAATTTCATGGGTATGGGTATGACCGCCAATATAATCATTGGCCTCAAAAACAGTAATATCGTGTTCTTTGTGAAGAAGGTACGCAGCCGTTAAGCCCGATATTCCGCTTCCAATAATAGCAATTTTCATAGTATAAAATCAAATATGTATTATAGAGCCCCCCTTTTTAGGCTACATACATATCATAACCAACAAATTGGTCACAATTTTTTAAAAAAGACACGATTATAAAGGGTGTTTTTTTGAGTTGTATGTTTTTTTAGTGAAGAGGGGTATGAATGCCTATGCATATAGGAAATTAGAGAAAATAGGCTTTGCTTAATTCAAAAAAATATGGGATAATCGTTGCCTTTCAGCCAACATGAGCTGGAAGAAGGGCTAACTTGATGTTTATAAAGTTAGTATTTTAATGTATCACACAGAGCCCCAATATTAGCCAGGGTGCCTTTTTAATAAGGTTGGTTGATAGGCAATGTGGAAGTCTTAACCCAGGAGAAGAATATGGCGAAAGCGTCAATGAAAAAAATGTTAGAGGCAGGTGTTCATTTTGGTCACAGGTCTCGTTTTTGGCATCCAAAAATGGAGCCTTTTATCTACGGAACACGAAATGGTGTTCACATAATTAACCTAGAAAAAACCCTACCACAATTCAATGATGTGCTCAACTTTGCTAGCAAAACTGCTGCTGCTGGTGGGTCAATCCTTTTTGTTGGTACAAAGAGAGCAGCAAGCAACATTATTAAAGAAGAGGCAATTCGATGTGGAATGCCTTATGTCAACCATCGCTGGTTAGGCGGCATGATGACAAATTACAAAACTATTAAAGCCTCTATTAAGCGTCTTAAGGATCTTGAATTTCTTGCAGAAGAAAACTTTTCCCAGTTTACAAAAAAAGAAGCGCTCATTATGACTAGAGAGCAAGAAAAACTTGAAAGAAGTCTTGGTGGAATTAAAGACTTAGGCAGCATTCCTGATGTTATTTTTGTAGTTGATATTGGTCATGAAAAGAATGCTGTTCGTGAAGCTCATACTTTACAACTTCCAATTATTGGTGTTGTTGACACAAATCACAGCCCCGAAGGAATTGATTATGTTATAGCCGGAAATGATGACTCAATAAGAGCAATTGGTTATTATGCTAGAGAAATTGCTAATGCGATACTAGAGGCTAAAGCTTCAATCGTAGAAACCAAAGCTGCAGTTAAGAAATCTGCGCCTGCTGCTAAGACTGAAGCTGCTACTGAAGAAAAGAAGCCTGCTGCTAAGACTGAAGCTGCTACTGAAGAAAAGAAGCCTGCTGCTAAGACTGAAGCTGCTACTGAAGAAAAGAAGCCTGCTGCTAAGACTGAAGCTGCTACTGAAGAAAAGAAGCCTGCTGCTAAGACTGAAGCTGCTACTGAAGAAAAGAAGCCTGCTGCTAAGACTGAAGCTGCTACTGAAGAAAAGAAGCCTGCTGCTAAGAAGCCTGCTGCTAAGAAGCCTGCTGCTAAGAAGCCTGCTGCTAAGAAGCCTGCTGCTAAGAAGCCTGCTGCTAAGAAGGCAGATACTGAATAAATAGCTAT
>Ga0302122_10000043_pt1 | contig 58264 bp, 44 predicted proteins | sample CB21_SCM_MG_FD_203115 | JGI IMG/M metagenome (GOLD analysis project Ga0302122, IMG submission 203115) | Marine microbial communities from Western Arctic Ocean, Canada - CB21_SCM | ecosystem: Environmental > Aquatic > Marine > Oceanic | place: Canada: Western Arctic Ocean | collected 2017-09-28 | reverse complement strand
ACATTAACCAGATGAAAACCATCGACGTCCTTGTCTGGATCGATGGCATTGATGACCGCCTGTGAATCGATCTGATCCGGTAGTGGCAGTTGCACCAGTATGCCGTGAACCTTAGAGTCGTTATTTAACTGTTCGATGACTGCGAGTAATTCTGATTGGCTGGCCGTGTCCGGCAGTTTATGCTCGTAAGAGTTCATGCCGACTTCCAGTGTCTGCTTACCCTTATTGCGAACATAGACCTCACTGGCCGGATCTTCCCCTACCAGTACGACTGCCAGGCCCGGCACCAAATCATATTCTCTTGTGAGTGTGCTTACCGCCTCGGAAACTTTTTCCCGCAAGCCAGCAGCAAATGCCTTGCCATCAATCCGTGTCGCCATGGTTTCTCCTTATTCCTCAGGCCGGGTTAACTTTTACTGCACAGTACTTAACTTCGGCAATCTTGCCGAACGGATCCAAAGCGGCGTTGGTAAGCAGATTTGCTGCCGCTTCGTGATAGCAAAATGGTATAAAGATCTCGCCGGGCTGGAGCCCACTATCAGCGCGTGCGAGTGCCACCAGTTCACCGCGTCGCGATGCGACCCGAAGCGAACTTCCTTCACTGATCTTCAGACGTTCAAGATCTTTGGGGTGCGCACTAACCACCGCCTCGGGCTCAATGGCGTCGAGCACTTTGGCACGCCGGGTCATAGATCCGGTATGCCAGTGCTCAAGCTGACGCCCAGTGATTAATACGAAGGGGTACTCCTCATCTGGCATTTCATCAGCGCTCTCAGGCTTGGCGGGCACAAAACGTCCGCGGCCATCCGCCGTTGGAAACTTCTCCTGAAATACTACGCCCTGACCCAGATCCTGCTCATCAACACAAGGGTAGGTGATACTGTGTTCTTGCTCTAAACGCTGCCAGGTCATCCCGGCAATGCTCGGCATCGCCCCACGCATCTCTTCAAACACGTCACTGACATCATCATATTCCCAGACCAGGCCAAGTCGCGCAGCCAGTTGCTGAATGATCCAGATATCATGGCGCGCCTCGCCGGGCATGCCCAGCGCCTGGCGGCCCATCTGGACACGACGGTCGGTATTGGAAAATGTACCGGTTTTCTCCGGAAAAGCTGAAGCCGGCAATACCACATCGGCGTACGCAGCCGTTTCCGTCAAAAAGATATCCTGCACGACCAAGTGATCCAGTGCCGCGAGGCCACCACGTGCATGATTAAGGTCTGGGTCCGACATCGCAGGATTTTCTCCCATGACATACATGCCCTTAATACGTCCCTCATAGGCCGCATCCATAATCTCGACCACCGTAAGACCTGGGATATTGTCAAGAGACGCGTTCCAGTATTGGCTAAAAAATGCACTGGCATCCTCATCATCGACACCACGGTAATCCGGAAACATCATTGGTATTAATCCGGCATCCGAAGCACCCTGTACATTATTTTGACCCCGCAAAGGATGCAGTCCCGTACCGGGACGGCCGATATTACCAGTCATCAATGAAAGTGCGATCAAACAACGCGCGTTATCAGTGCCGTGTACGTGCTGAGAAATACCCATGCCCCAGAAAATAATCGATGCTTTTGAGCTTGCATAGGCCCGCGCAGTCTTGCGGATCACATCGGCATCGATACCACAGATCGGGGCCATCTCCTCGGGACTGAAATGTTTTACGTTCTCACTTAGTGCCTCGAAGTTATGAGTACGCGATGCAATGAAATCCGAATCGACAAGGTCTTCATCGATAATGGTGTGCATCATCGCGTTCAATAATGCGACATCAGTATCTACACGAAACTGCAAAAAATGATCTGCGTGGCGTGCGAGATCGTTACGCCGGGGATCCATCACGATCAGCGTTGCACCGCGGCGGGATGCGTTTTTGATAAAGGTTGCGGCGACCGGATGATTACTGGTGGGATTAGCGCCGATCACTACGATGACTTCAGCCAAGGCCGCGTCTTCCACCTGATTGGAGACCGCGCCCGAGCCGATGCCTTCAAGCAGAGCTACCACCGATGAGGCATGGCAAAGCCGGGTACAGTGATCGACGTTGTTCGTGCCAAAGCCTGTGCGCACCAGTTTCTGAAACAGATAGGCTTCTTCGTTACTTCCTTTGGCCGACCCAAAACCGGCCAATGCGTTAGGCCCATGCCCATTGCGAATATTTTTTAGTCCATTGGCGGCAATGTCCAGCGCCTCTTCCCAGGAAGCTGGGCGAAACATTTTTGCCGGATCTGCCGGATCGAAATATTCGTTTAGACCCTTGGGGATTCCTTCTTTTCGAACCCAGGGTATCGTCAAGCGCTCAGCATGGCTGACGTAGTCAAAACCATAACGCCCTTTTACACAAAGTCGGCTTTTATTAGCGGGTCCATCGCGGCCAGTCACATACTGAATCTGGTTATCTTTTATATGATAGGTCAAAAGACATCCGACACCGCAGTATGGGCAAACCGAATCAACCGTCTTGTCTATAATTTCCAGACCCACGTCGTTGGCCGGCATCAACGCGCCTGTGGGGCAGGCCTGTACACATTCGCCGCAACCAACGCATGAGCTCTGGCCAAGAGCATCGCCCAGATCGAAGACGATCTGCGCATGAGCGCCACGAAAGGCCAGCCCGATCACGTCGTTCATTTGCTCGTCGCGGCAGGCTCTGACGCAACGAGTACACTGAATGCAACTCTCCAGCTTAACTGCGATCGCCGGATGGGAAATATCCGCACTGGGTTGAGTTCGGCCGCCAAAACGGCTTGTACGCACGTCGAGTTTGTTGCACCACTCATCAAGCTCAGATGCCTGGGTGTGGCTGGATTCACCAACCTCGCCACGCAGCAACTCAAGTATCAACGACTGAGAACTTTTAGCGCGGGCACTGTTACTGACAACGCGCATTCCATCGACCGGTGTCCGACAACACGAAGGTGCCAACACCCGCTCACCCTCGATCTCTACCATACAAGAGCGACAGTTGCCGGCCGCGGCAAGACCGTCTGCGTAACACAGGTGCGGAATCTCAATCTCTTCGCGCCGTGCGACCTGCAAGATACTCTCGCCAGGGCCTGCACTGACCTCGCGGCCATTTAAGGAAAAACTAACGGTGGCGTCGACAGTGGAATCGGAAAGGTTCATTAGCAGCCAACCTCCTTGGGAAAGTAGCGGATCGTACAACGTATGGGGTTTGGTGCGGCCTGACCGAGTCCGCAGATCGAGGCATCTTCCATCACCGTGGCAAGTTCTTCAAGCAAAGGAGCATCCCAACTGGAACTTTCCATTAACTGTGCCGCCCGGCTACAACCCACTCGACATGGCGTACACTGGCCGCAGGATTCGTGGGCGAAAAACTGGATCGTGTTGCGCGCAGCATCTCTCACTCGATCGTGATCGGAAAGAATGATCACAGCGGCCGAACCGATGAAACAGCCATGCGCCTGTAGAGTATCAAAATCCAATGGCTCGTCAGCCAGTGTGGCAGGCAGGATACCGCCTGAGGCCCCGCCTGGAAAATACGCATAGAGGCTATGCCCTTCGGGCATTCCGCCGCAGTATTCATCGATCAGTTCGCGCACGCTAATGCCAGCCGGCGCAAGGTGTACACCGGGTTTGTTTATCCGACCGCTGACCGAAAATGAACGAAGCCCCTGGCGCCCACGACGGCCTTCTCCACTAAACCACTTAGCGCCTCGCTCGATGATTTGTCGAACCCAATAAAGTGTCTCGCAGTTATGCTCCAGCGTGGGACGACCAAACAGGCCAACCTCGGCCACATAGGGCGGGCGTAACCGCGGCATACCGCGTTTACCCTCAATCGACTCGATCATCGCCGACTCTTCACCGCAGATATAGGCCCCGGCACCACGGCGCACAAACAATTCGGGAAGCGATCGATCGAAACCGTTCTGAAGTTCCTTAATCGCACTCTGAAGAATCTCGATCACACCAGGATATTCGTCTCGAACATAGAGATAACACGCATCAATGCCAATCACCTGTGCGGCTATCAACACGCCTTCGAGAAAACGGTGCGGATCACGCTCTAGATAATAGCGGTCTTTGAAAGTGCCCGGTTCGCCCTCATCGATATTGACCGCCATCAGCCTCGGTGCATCTTGCTCTTTGAGGATGCGCCACTTACGCCCGGCTGGAAAACCAGCGCCGCCAAGGCCTCGAAGCCCGGAGGACTCGAGTTCTTTAATGATTACCTCGCCAAGTTGATTATCGTCGTTACAACGACGCGCCAAAGCATAGCCTCCAGCGGCACAATAGGCATCAAAACGAATCCAGTCATCGGGTGTCCCCGGCCCTGTCAGGTTTGCATCGAGGCATTCGGCGACGCTTTGCGGAGTAGCGTGAGTGACTGCGCGCTTACCGACCACGGCAATAGGCGCCTGATCGCAACGCCCAACACAAGGCACTGCTTGGATCCGAACGCCGTCTCCCAACCCCTTTTGCAGTGCGCCCAGCAATTGGGTGGCGCCAAACATTTCACAGGTTACCGAGTTACACACTCGGACCGTCAGTGGGGGTGGCGGGGTTTCACCTTCACGAACGACATCAAAGTGATGGTAAAAAGTGGCTACTTCATACACTTCAGTCGGCGCGAGCCTTAGCACATCTGCCAACGCCACCAGATGCTGCGATGACAAATAGCCATGAGTATCTTGTAATCGGTGCAGGCATTCGATCAGTTGATCCGCTGTCCGACTAATACCGTCGATTGCCTCAAGCACTTCATCTCGTGCAATAGGATCGACAGCGCGGCCCTTAGCACGCCCAGGAAGTCGATTACGCTTGTTGTTGGGGTTTTTCATAAATTTTTCAGTCCTGATCGGGCAGGCGGGGGCATTGTAGCGGGATATCCGCTGGACATTGATAGACTGTTTTAATCAAATCATCGCCTCGCTTGTGGAATATTGATAGCCCAAATACGTCATAAAGATAACCACCTTGTGGGAAACTGGGATGGCTATGAAGTCCTTCTCACTTTCTAAGATCAACGGATTTAAGTCGTCGGATAATGCCTGTGCTTCACTTTGCGAGCGTAGCTACAATTCAAGTATAGATCGGTGGACGCCACCAATTCTAATCCGGGCTGGAGCATGTGCAAGGGATTGGCCCCATAATCTGTCCGTGAACCCGCATCTCACACCATTGCCGATCGATACCGAAAGACCAATACCACGAATGGGGCTTAATTCAATTGGACATGCTTGAAGCCCGTTCTCTGGGTTGCGTGCGGGGTACTCGGCTGCTATTCGAGGATATTAGCTTCCAGATCCGCCCTGGTGAGATCTGCCAAGTGCGTGGCACTAACGGCGCAGGCAAAACCAGCCTGTTGCGTATCCTTTGCGGCCTTAGCCTGCCGGAGCACGGTGAGGTACTGTGGGACGGAGCACCTATCGGCCAGGATCGCGCCCGCTACCATAGGCAATTGGCGTACGTAGGCCACGCCCCTGGATTAAAACTTGACCTGACCGCGCGAGAGAATCTGTTGTTTGCGCTTTCTTTGCAGCCGGTCCAAGATGATGTAGACATTGATGTGGTACTCGAACGCGTAGGACTGGATGCGTCGGCTAATCTTTTATGTCGTCATCTATCGGCTGGGCAGCTTCGACGCGTTGCTATTGCCCGACTACACCTTGCCAGAGCGCTTTTGTGGATTCTCGATGAGCCATGCTCTGCGATCGACTCGCAAGGAGTCAGTGACATCGAGGCTCTGCTCGGTACCCGCCTCGATACCGGCGGAATGGTGATTTTTACCAGCCACCAAGCCATTAAGGTCGCACAATACCCGATCAAAACCATCGAATTGAGTTCATGATGGCGCCCACGCTTGGTAATGCTCTGGTCGCCCTGGTCCGTCGGGATATCCGACTGGTTGTTCGACATCGCTTTGAAATTGCCAACCCGGTGCTGTTTTTCATCATCGTAGTGACACTATTTCCCTTTGGCGTGGGATCGGATCCCGCGCAACTAGCCCTTATCGGCTCGGGAATCATCTGGGTAGCGGCGCTGCTCGCAACCCTGTTAGCGCTCGAGGGCCTTTTTCGTTCTGACTTTGAAGATGGCACGCTAGAACAGATGGCGCTTGGACTTCACCCCCTCTCGGCACTGGTATTGAGTAAGGTTTTTGTCCATTGGTGTGCCACCGGCTTACCTCTCCTTATAGCGGCGCCGTTACTCGGAATACTTCTCAATATGAGCGTTACCGGGCAACTAACGCTACTGGCCGCACTGGCGCTGGGTACACCCACACTTAGCCTGATTGGTGCGATTGGGATGGCGTTGACCGTCGGGGTCAAACGTGGCGGCCTGCTTTTGACTCTGTTGGTCCTGCCACTTTATGTCCCGGTGTTGATCTTCGGCTCCAGCGTGGTTCTGGCTGCTGAGGCCGGACTGCCTACGGCTGGACACTTTTACGCTCTTGGCGCGATGGCAGTCCTGGCACTTTCGTTAGCGCCGCTGGCGACTAGCGCGGCATTGCGCATTAGTTTGAACTGATCTTCGCTACCCACGCTGAAAGTTCGCGTTAGTAGGCGCTCGATTGACCCTGGCACGGCCGAGGCAGACCCCGTCAGTATCGCATTTCATTGGCAATGCGCTCAAATATTAGATCACTCTTATGTTTCATGCTCCCATCGGCGACTTACCAGCGCCCTGACCCGATCGGATACGCTTGTAGCAAAACTTAACGCCTGTGTCTGAGGCACTCTACTCGTCTGTCACACACCCCTCGCTCGCGGTCTTGACGTTTTTGATGTACTTATGAAGCGTACCGCGCGTGGTTTTGTATGCCGGCATGCTCCAGTTTGCCTTTCGCTCAGCAAGTTCGGCATCGGAAAGAGTCACATCGATCGTGTTGGCGTCTGCATCCAGACAGATGATGTCACCATCTCTGATTAACCCAATCGGCCCTCCCTCCTGGGCCTCAGGCACCACGTGGCCTATGATAAAACCATGTGAGCCGCCCGAGAAACGTCCGTCGGTAATTAGTGCCACATCTAAGCCCAACCCCGCACCCATAATGGCCGAGGTTGGAGTCAGCATTTCGGGCATGCCTGGGCCGCCTTTGGGGCCTTCGTACCGAATTACGATTACATCGCCCTTTTTGATTTGACCTTCTTCCAAGGCACCCAGCATTGCCTCTTCGCCATCAAAAACACGAGCAGGCCCGCTGAACTGGCGCCCTTCTTTGCCGGTAATCTTGGCTACCGACCCCCCGGGTGCGAGATTGCCCTTGAGGATACGGATGTGCCCTGTCTCCTTGATTGGGTTATCCAGAAAATGAAACACTTTCTGCCCTTCTTCCAGATCTGCCAGTTGCTCGAGGTTTTGGGCAATAGTCTGACCGGTCACTGTCATGCCGTCACCATTAAGAAGCCCCTGCGCAAGTAGATAACGCATCACAGCAGGGATACCGCCGACGTTATGCAGGTCTTCCATTACATACTGACCGCTGGGTTTGAGATCTGCAAGGAAGGGCACACGATCACTGACATTCTGGAAATCATCGATACCCAACGGAACATCGACTGCTCGGGCCATAGCGATCAGATGCAGTACAGCATTGGTTGATCCACCCAGTACCGTTACGATAACCATCGCGTTTTCGAAGGCTTCCCGGGTCATAATATCGCGCGGGCGTAGATCGAGCTCAAGCAATTTACGCACTGCTGCGCCGGCCTTAAAGCATTCTTCCATTTTTTCGGGCAGCACGGCTGGGGTCGAAGCACTGTACGGCAACGACATACCCATCGCCTCGATAGCGCTGGCCATAGTATTTGCGGTATACATTCCACCGCAGGCGCCAGCGCCTGGGCACGCCTGCGTGACAATTTCCTGACGCTCGTCATCGCTGATGGCTTCAGCGATGTACTGGCCATAACTCTGAAATGCGGAGACGATATCCACTGTCTGATTGCTGGCATAGCCTGGCTTGATGGTGCCACCGTAAACCATCAGTGATGGGCGGTTGACACGGCCCATAGCAATCAGGCATCCAGGCATATTCTTGTCGCAGCCGGGTACAGTCACGAGCCCGTCATACCATTGCCCGCCCATGACTGTTTCAATGGAGTCTGCAATCAGATCGCGTGACTGTAACGAGTAACTCATACCCTCGGTACCCATAGAAATTCCGTCACTCACCCCGATCGTGTTAAACCGCATGCTGATCATGCCGGCATCGTTGACTCCCTCTCCAATACGGGCCGCGAGATCGTTGAGATGCATATTGCAAGGATTGCCTTCCCACCACATGCTGGCGATACCCACTTGTGGCTTATCCATGTCCGCTCGACTCATTCCGGTAGCGTAAAGCATGGCCTGAGAAGCGCCCTGTGAACGGGGTTGGGTAATCCGTGAACTAACCTTATTCAACTTGTCGCTCATTAATCTCTCCATCTGTCAGTAAATGCCTGGTCGGGCAAAGGTTTTAACAAGCGATATCGCTACGCTTGTTGCACCGACGCTGTTAAGCGTTGTGCAGTGTAAACTGTGTTGGTAGCGCTCGCCGAGCGCCCGTAACGCGCAAGCTTCACTGCTCCGCTGCCACGTCTTTTTTTCCACCGAGAGCCTGTGCTAATTCGGCGTCTAGTTCCTTCGCTAAGCGGGCAGCTTGGGCATCCACAGAGGGCGTCTCTAGCCCAGAGCCTCCTCCCATCGCTGCCTGAACCTGCAATTGCAACATCCGAGGCATATCTATCATCACCGATGGTGCATGCCACTGCCCACTAATCCGTAGTGGCAATACAATCATACCGCTATTAAATGGCGGCGGAAGCACACTCGCGAGCTCGTGGTTATTAAGGGCCAAAGAGATACGGTAATCGAGCTGCTCGCTCAAAAGCGCCAATCCACCACGCCCACGTACCTCTAGCCCTCCTGCCTGGAAGGCAAGGTCTTCATTAATCAGTAGACCTTCCTCAACTCGCAAAGTCGCTCGAATATCTCCCAATGATGTAAATGCGCTCTCGCCTATTAAATCATCGGCGATCTCAGCCGAACTACGGCCCAATTGTTTTATCAGGGTCTGCAGATCAATGCCCGTGATCTGTCCTTGATCCGCAGCTAACTCAATCACGCCCCGCGCGGATTGAATTCGACCGGCCTTATCCACACCTGAAAAAGCCAGATTCGCTACAAGGCTGCCGCGCGCCTCAATCACTTCAGTCAGTTCAAGATCACTAAGCAATTCACCCAAGCGGCACTCGCTGATCTGCTGTCGGGTGCGAAAATCGAGAAGCGTGCCATCGACCCGCAATACCGTATCGATACGCGCCTCGCCGCCGTAAAAGCCAGCAGTGATTGGTGAAGAAACGACAACGCCCCCGTGTGCGCGAAGGGGCATAACGACATCACTCATTACCACCCCGCCGGATCGTAGCGTGCCGATTTTAAGTAATCCCGCGACTTCACTTTGCGCAACCAGAATAGCCGGCAGATTCAGTAAAATCAGACCGTCAAAAGGCTCGGGGGCACTCAGTTGGAGAATCTTTCGCAGATCCAGCGACGGCACATTCAGATCAAAGTGGAAGGTCTGATCCGCTGACAAATTGTCAATTTCCAGATTACCGCTCACCTGGGTTTCGTCCATCGAGACCTTAAGGCCTGTCAGGGACAAAATATCGCCTGATACCCAAAAGTCACTTGTGGCATTAACCGAACGGAAGGTCTGCGGCGTAAACGCATTCCAATTCACTTCAGATTTGGCCAATAGCTTGCGCAAGTCTGCATTAACTACATCAAAATGCCCTTTGCCGGCAAGGGGTGCGCCACGGGCGCTGGCAAAAAGATCGCCCAGATCCGCAGAGAAATTCAAAGCATTAAGGTGTAGTTTCTGCTCGCCGGGGATTTCGTCCGCCCGGGTCAACCGGGCATCGCGCACCCCGATATCCACAAAAAATCCCCGTACTGGCTCATGCTCAAAATTGACCGACACCGCGCCTTCAATCACAAAGTGATACCCGGTACGCTCTGCGACCCACTGCGCAATTTCATCGCGGTAATCTGAAGGTTCAAAAAACGTGACAAGCCAAACTAGACTGATTCCCAGCAGGACAATCGCAGCCCCAAACAGCCACAATAACCATTTGATCGCGCTTTTCATGCTGCAAAATGTGCCGGTTGAGTCACTTGGCTTGCCAAGTGTAGGTCGCCATCCTTTCGGATTTGGGCCTCAGCGGCATCGATCACCTCTATTCCCGCGCCAGCGCGTGCTCCGCGCTCGCTCAAAGTCCGACGCCAGTTGCGTGCGCCTGGTTGACCTTGAAACAGGCCCAAAAGATGGCGAGACAACTGCTTAAGACGCACACCGCGTTCGAGTTCACGGCGAATATACGGCTTGTATAACTCTAGTACCTGCCAACGTGACAAAACAGGGCCGGTGAATCCAAAAAGCTCGTGGTCCACGGTCGCCAAACTATACGGGTTCTGGTAAGCCTCACGCCCTACCATGACTCCATCGACTCGACTGAGGTGGGTCTGGACTTGATCCCATTGACAAATACCACCATTAATAACAATGGTAAGTTCAGGAAACCGGGCTTTCAGTTGGTACACCCGTGGGTAGTCAAGAGGCGGAATTTCACGATTCTGACGAGGGCTCAAGCCCGAAAGCCAGGCTTTGCGTGCGTGCACAATAAATACCTTACAACCTGCACTAGAGACCACGTCGACAAAATTGACCAGTTGCTCGAAGCGGTCGTCAAAATCGACGCCGATCCGGCATTTTACCGTGACAGGGATCGAGATCGCCTTGGACATGGCCCGGACACACGCCGCTACGCGGTCAGGCTCACGCATTAAACAGACGCCAAATCGCCCGGACTGCACCCGATCCGAGGGGCACCCGATGTTGATATTAATCTCATGGTAGCCAGCGTCCTCTCCCATTTGAGCACACACAGCCATGGCGTCGGGTTCACTGCCTCCCAGTTGCAAGGCCAGTGGGTACTCTACCGGGTCATGCGCCAGAAACCGCGCGCTGTCGCCGTGCAACAAAGCACCGGTGGTCACCATTTCGGTATACAACCGGGCATGACGTGTCAGTAATCGCAGCAAATAACGTTCATGTCGATCGGTCCAGTCCATCATGGGTGCGACACAAAAGTGATGGTCCGATATCGGATTTTGTCTTAGCATCACTGCTCTCCCCATATTGTCACCACAATATGTCGAAGATGGGGGTGGACGCGGTGCTCCCAAAGGTACACACCCTGCCAGGTGCCAAGCGCGAGCCGGCCTTTAACGACCGGCACGCTCAAACTGGGTTCTGTCAGAACGCTTCTCACATGTGCGGACATATCATCCGGACCTTCATCGGTATGCGTGTAAAGTGTGTCGCCGTCGGGTGCAGTACGCCGCATAAACTGCTCCAGGTCATGGTGAACCGCAGGATCGGCATTCTCGGTTACCATGAGGGAAGCGCTGGTATGGGCGATAAAAATGTTGGACAATCCGGTCACAATCCCGGAACGATCCGTCAACTCCACAATCAAAGGTGTGATGTCGCGAATCTCCCGGCCAGCGGTTTGTACTCTCAGGTCTTCCTGAAACCACTTCGTCATTCAATTAACCAACCGTGACGCCATACTGTCGAGGGCTCTAAGTGGGAAACAACCTAACACGAACGCTGCAAAAGATCGAGCATGCGGGAATGGATCCAATCTCGGGTGCAGTCCGTCGCGGGCTTGAAAAAGAAAGCCTGCGTATTGATGCCGCTGGTGTCATCTCGCAGCATACCCACCCCGAAGCATTAGGGGCAGCGCTTAACCACCGTTACATCACAACCGATTACTCTGAAGCGCTACTGGAATTTATCACACCGATCTTCGACCAGGTACCAGCATTGCTCAAGTTTCTATCGAGACTGCATCAGTTCACCTACCAGAATATCGGGGAGGAAAAACTCTGGGTCAACAGTATGCCTTGCATCCTGCATGGCGAAGACAGCATCCCGATTGCCCGTTATGGTAATTCCAATGCAGGCCGCATGAAATCCGTCTACCGCACAGGTCTTGGCCACCGCTATGGCAGGTTGATGCAGACTATTTCCGGAATCCATTTCAATTTCTCTCTTAGCGACGATTTCTGGCGCCCGTATCGGGAAATCAAGAACTCGACCCTGCCGCTGCGTGATTTCAAGTCAGAACAGTACCTGGGCCTGATGCGTAATTTCTATCGCCACGACTGGGTGATACCCTACCTGTTTGGTGCCTCACCCGCCGTGTGCCCTACTTTTCTGGAAGGCCGCTCACATCACCTGCAAAAACTCGGTAACGCCAGTTTTCATTTACCGCACGCTACCAGCCTGCGCCTTTCGGGTCTGGGCTATCAAAGTGAAGCCCAGGGGGCAGTGCATATGAGCCTCAATAGCCTGGCTGAGTACACAGAGTCACTGGTGCGCGCCACTACCGAGCCTTATCCACCCTACCAGGAGATCGGGGTCAAGGTAGATGGCGAGTATCGTCAATTGAATGACTCGCTGCTGCAAATCGAAAATGAGTATTACGCTTCAATGCGACCCAAACGCGTTGCCCTCTCAGGTGAGCGGCCTAGCCATTCCCTTAAGAAACACGGTGTGGAATACATCGAATTACGCTCATTAGACCTTAACCCTTTTCTGCCCATCGGAATTGATGAGCATGAAATTCGCTTTCTGGACCTCATGATGCTGGCGTGCTTGTTGGAGCCGAGTCCACCTCTCAGCAAGGACGACTTTGCCAGACTTCGTGACACCCAAACGCGTGTAGCAGAATTCGGCCGCGACCCTGATCTGACAATCACCAGTGGTATGGGGCATGAATGCCCCGTGTCGCGCTGTGGGCTTGAACTGATCGAGTGGCTGGAACCGCTGGCGGTTTATATGGATCAGCACGGCGATGCTGGCTACTGTCAGTCGTTATCGCACTACCGCTTAGCATTCGAGGATCCGGACAATACCCCTTCAGCAAAAGTGCTCCAGCACATGAGGGAGCACAACAACGCTTTCTTCACATTTGCCATGGCTCAGGCCGAAAGCCATGAGAACTACTTCAAGAACCGCCCTTTGGATCCGAGTGAAGACGCCCTGTTGCGCCGGGAAGCGGCGAACTCTCACCAAAGCGCACAACAAGCCGAGCAAGAAGACACTTTGGATTTCGAAAGCTTTCTGGATAACTATTTCAGCCAATAGCACCCACGACCAGTTGTGTGTTTTAAACCCTGACAGCGCAACATCATGGCCCACATTGGTAGTCGAACTCGAAGCGTTGCTTTTGTAATTTCATCGCACGGTTTTGGCCACGCGTCCCGAGCAAGCGCCATCATCGAAGCGATGCGCGATCAAGACCCCAGTTTGGTGTTTGAGTTATTCACTCATGTCCCTCGTTGGTACTTTTCCCAAAGTATTGGAAACTTTAATTACCATAGAACAGACTGCGATCTCGGCCTGGTACAGACCGACTCCCTGAATGCAGATGTTGGCGCAACGATCGTCGAGCTTGGCAAACGTCTGCCGCTGGATCCTAAAAAGGTCAAAGCGCTTGCGACACAATTCCAGGCACTAAAGTGCCAACTTGTCATCAGTGATATTGCCCCACTTGGGCTTGTGGCGGCAAGAGTCGCTGGCATTCCCTCTGTGCTCGTAGAGAATTTCACCTGGGACTGGATCTACGCCGGGCTCGCGGAGCGTGCGCCCGGCCTTCGCTACTACAGCGAATTGCTGACGCCTCTATTCACACACGCCGACTTGCGTATTCAAACTACTCCCGTCTGTGTTCCGGTTTCCCATGCTCAAACAACCCGTCCGGTCGCCCGTCGACAACGCCAGGACCGTGCCACTACCCGCAGCAAGCTCGGACTGGAACGCGGTCGGAAACTGGTCTTCATCACCATGGGTGGGACTAAGCAGGGTTTTTCTTTTCATAAACGCCTTTGTTCGGATTTTCGAGGGATCGATTTTGTCGTTGCAGGTATCGGCATGAGCGCTGAGACTCACGCCAATGTCACTTTCTTGCCAGCTCAAAGCACGATGTACCACCCAGACCTGATTCATGCCGCTGATATCGTGATCGGCAAGGTCGGATACAGCACCATCGCCGAAGTTTTTGAAGCTGGAGTTCCCTTTGGCTACTTCGTGCGTGAGCACTATCCAGAAATGGCACCACTGGTCACTTTCCTGCGCGCCCAGGTGCCAGGTTTTGACTTCAAAGCTGCCGAGTATATTGGCGGCCAGTGGCTGGACCGGCTCCCTCAGTTGCTGGCCATGGAGCCGCTTGACCGCCGGGGTGTTGGTAGTGGAGCAACCGAGTGTGCGAGTCTGATCAGCCCCATGCTCTAACTTGGGTCAACCAAAGATTAACGAGACAGCTCTGTGACCAGGGCGTTCAGAAAACGCTCGCCTGATTCCACCTCAGCCATCTCAATAAACTCATTGGGTTGGTGCGCCTGGTCAATCGACCCGGGACCACATAAAACCGTGGGAAATCCAGCCCCCTGGTATTGCCCAGCTTCTGTGCCGTAAGCTACCCGGGCCGTATCGTCACTGCCTATCAGCGACTGCACGAGACTTAGTATTGGTGATGCTGATTCATCAAAGGCTGGACTCCTTGCCAACACCTGGGTGTCAATAGCGCAACGCTCATAGCGCGCACGCATCCCCGGCAAGACCTCGTCCCGACAGAACTGCTCGAAAAGATCGATTAGCAATTGTGGGTCATCTCCTGGAATATTCCGGATGTCCCAGATAAATTCGCATTCGCCGGAGATAATGTTAAGGGCTGTACCGCCATGGATAACCCCTACATGCACCGACGTGTAATGGGGTTCAAATCCGTTATCGCTGGGTGTTTTTTCGGCCAGATCTTGGGCCACTGATTCCAGGTGACTTACCAATCGAGCCGCTGTCATCACAGCGCTGACGCCCCGGTGGGTCTGACTGGAATGCACTTCATAGCCACGTACAACTGTACGCAGTCCGACCATACCCTTGTGTCCGATGACCGCACCCATGGTAGTTGGTTCGCCGACAATGACACCTTGGGGCTCAGGCAGTTCGCGGCGAATCACCTCTATCATATCTGGGGCACCCAAACACCCCACCTCCTCGTCGTACGACAACGCAAAGTGGATTGGTCGGCGCAGATTTACCATCTTGGGTACCAAGGCCAAAGCGATGCCAATAAATCCCTTCATGTCACAACTGCCCCTGCCATACAAGCGACTGCCCGAACGCATCAGGGTAAAAGGGTCGCTGTCCCAATCCTGCCCATCGACGGGAACTACATCGGTATGGCCGGAAAGAACGACACCACCGACTTGCTCGGGACCAACGGTGGCAATCAGATTGGACTTTTGCCCATCAGCACTAAGTACCCGGCGCGAGTCAATCCCCTGATCGTAGAGAAAATTCTGAACAAAATCGATTAACGGCAGATTGCTTTCACGAGAGACCGTGTCAAACCCGACAAGCTTTTTAATCATGGTGACGCCGTCCATAAGGAGACAGTCTATTCCCAATGCGCCTGATTGTGAAATCCTGGCGACGTAAACCATTGCCAGGTTTGGTGTTAACTATGGTTTGCGGTAGCCTTGGCAACCCTAAAGTAACTTTAACTGGCCAAAGGACCTTATCAACAAACATGAGTCTTAAGAATATCGGTGTGATTGGTGCCGGCACTATGGGTAATGGTATTGCCCAAACCTGCGCGATCCGGGGCTACAATGTCATCATGCAGGACGTCTCTGACAAAGTGGCGCAAAAGGGCCTGGATGCTCTGGGTTCCAGCCTGGAACGATTGGTAAAGAAAGATAAAATCACTCAGGAGGCCAGTGCCCTGGCTCTGGCAAGGATCCAGACCACCACTGATATTGAAGCCATGGCGGACCGTGACCTCGTGGTCGAGGCGGCAAGTGAAAATATGGACGTCAAGTTACCCATTTTTTCAAAGCTCCACGCGATCTGCCAAGAGAGCACCATCCTCGCCTCAAATACCTCATCACTGTCGTTGACCCGGATCGCAGCGGCCAGTGGCCGCGCTGAGCGCGTCATCGGCATGCATTTTTTCAACCCGGTACCACTGATGGCGCTGGTCGAAGTGATTCGGGCTTTGCAGACCTCGGATGAGACCTACGCAGCAGTCGATGCACTGGCCCGGGATCTCGGAAAGACACCGGTCAGTGTCAAGGATAGCCCGGGCTTTGTGGTCAATCGGATGCTGGTGCCAATGATTAACGAAGCGGCTTTTATCCTCTACGAGGGACTCGCCACGGCCGAGGATATCGATGCGGCAATGAAGCTCGGAGCAGCCCATCCCATGGGCCCACTGGCTCTCGCTGACATGATCGGCTTGGATGTCTGCCTTTGGGTTATGGATGTATTGCATCAGGAATTTGGTGACTCCAAATTCCGGCCGTGCCCTTTACTGAAGCAGAAGGTCGATGCGGGTTATCTGGGGCGTAAAACCGGGCGTGGCTTCCACGACTACAGTCGGTAAGCTTTCCAGCCGCAGGCAGTCAAACTGGTTACCACCTTAAACGCTGAGTCGGGGAGCTATGAAGCACCCTTGCGACTAGGTATCGATACCGGCGGCACTTATACCGACGCGGTACTGCTTGATCGCGCCGGGTCGGTGGTCAGTACGGCGAAGGCGCTGACAACTCATCATCAGTTGGCGGCCGGAATCAACGAGGTGTTAGGCCGGCTTCCCCGCGAATTACTGACCAAGAGCCGACTGGTTTCCCTATCAACCACGCTTGCAACCAATGCGATTGTGGAAGGTCGTGGCACACCCGTGTGCCTGTTACTGGCAGGCTACAGCGCTCAGCAGGTAAATCAGGCGCAACTGGACCAAATTGTCCGTGGGGGTCATTGTGCGTTGATCCGCGGAGGCCACGATGCAGGGGGCGTCGAGCGCGAACCGCTGGATATAAAACAGGCACATCAGATCATCGAGTCTCAGCGTGATGAGGTTGCCGCTTTCGGGATTTCCGGACTGTTTGGGGTTCGCAACGCCGAACACGAGTTGCGTCTACGTGATCTCGTCCATTCACTGACCGATAAACCGGTAACCTGCGGGCACGAACTGGCCTCACAACTGGATGCGCCACGCCGGGCCCTGACAGTGGCCTTTAACGCGTCGTTGATTTCTTATATCGATGAACTGATCCGAGCGATGCAAATCACACTGCACGAATACCGGATTACTGCCCCACTGATGATGGTTAAAGGAGACGGTTCACTGATCAGTGTCGAACTTGCGTTGTCCCGCCCAGTAGAAACTATCCTGTCCGGACCAGCTGCAAGCGTTATGGGCGCAGCTTTGCTCCAGCAACAAGACAACGCCATCATTGCAGATATGGGTGGCACCACTACTGATATCGCGATCATCAGTAACGGTCAACCGGTGGTGAGCGCTAACGCCGCAGTTATTGGCGATTGGCGCCCTATGATAGACGCAGTACGGGTGTTCTCCGTGGGTCTAGGGGGGGACAGTGAAGTCCGCTTTCAGGGTGGCGTCGGGTTGGCGATTGGCCCGCGGCGGGTTATCCCTATGAGCCTATTGGCACACTGGTTCCCTCAGGTACTCGAATCCATGGAGCGCCGTAGCACATCCTCTACCAGTGCTCGAAGCAGCCGCTACGTGGTTCGACTGTTCGCTGAAGCCAGTCAACGTAAAAGATTCTCTAAAGCCGAGGCCGACGCCTGGGCGCGACTCGCCGATGGCCCGCTGGATCTGGAGGCCGCAGCCGAAAACGACCGTGAACTGATGCGAGCGGTTGCCAAGTTGGTACGCGAGGGTGTCGCCATATACAGTGGATTCACCCCGACGGATGCGGCTCATGTGCTCGGGAAAATGAGTCACTGGTCTACCCCGGCTGCCAGGCTTGGCGCGATCATTTGGGCTCGGCAGATGCGCGAGGTCTATGGCTGGGGCCAATTTAAGAAACGAGACCCTGTTGGTCCAAGTCAGACAGTGCAGGACTATGTCGTCAACGTGATCTGCCAAACCCTCGTGTCAGCCTGCTTGGCAACCGATCCGGATCAACGCAACAGTTTGGAGCGAGACCGTACCGCGCGACTTTTCAGCGAGTGGATCACCGGGATGAGTCGCATTGACGGCGATCTGTTTTCATTGCAATTAGACCGTGGGCGCACTCTGGTGGCAGTAGGCGCTCCCGCACCGATCTACTACCCTCAGGCAGCCCAGCGACTCAATATCACTTTGGCCCTGCCCGAACATGCAGAGGTTGCCAATGCCATTGGCGCGGTCGCCGGTAGTATTGCCCAGCGTGGGCAGGTCACTGTGACCCAGCCTGTGCAGGGAATCTTCCGGGTATTCGGTCCGAAGGGGCCGATAGATCATAGCCATCTCGACGACGCCCTGTTGGATGCCGAAAACCAGGCAATCCAATTGGCCCGAAAGAAAGCCCTTATGGCAGGGGCTAAGGAGGTTGAGATCACCGTCTCTCGCGATCAGGATATCGTTGATGATCCGGATTCACCAGCCACAATCTTTTTTGAAGGACGGGTCACCGCGATTGCCAGTGGCCGCCCCGCAATGGGTCTGACCGAACTACCTTTGCCCTAAGGAGCGACAGGCGTACAATCCGGCGCGGATCTGGCCAGCCAACAAGATTAAACCGCATCACTCATGAATACCAGTATCAATAACGGTTCACGAAAGGATATCAACAGCCGGCCGCATATCTATTACGATGGCTACTGGATCCGTTACTACGCCCCTCCAGCAGAAACGCTTTCAGCCAAACGTGATCTGCTGTTGATGCTGACGCGCCGGACTTTCCATCATACTGAGCCAGGAATTAACACCCCCGGAAATAAAGTAGAAACTGCACGCTCCAGTTACGAGTCAGAGCGAAACCCGGCGTGTAGACGGGTCAATGCCGCCATGCTTGCCGGCGCTCTATTTAACCGCGCGACAGATATTTTTACCAGCATTGTCAGCCTCGAAAGCAAAGGCATAGAAGTTAGTACGGATAATGAACTGATGCGCGAGTGCAGCACTTGTTTCGAGGAGGCGCTTGAACTGGGCAAACAGGTTCGCCATCCAAGCGGACACGAAGGTATAGACGAGTTGTGGGGCGAGCCTTTCAAAGTCTTTACCCACTCAATTGCCAGCTACTATGAAAGCCGATACGTCAAAATCTCACAGACAATGAAGGCGATTGACGAGATCGCCAAACGCATTGTTAAAGTTTTTGGGGAGATGTCGAGTTTTCATGGAATCGACGCAACAATCCTACGGTTTGCGCGTGCTGGGCGGGTCGAGTGCGAGATGATGAAGAGTGACCCGGACTTCTTCAGCAATTGGCCCGAGTTTGTGACCCTCAAGGAGCAGATCAAGGCGTTCCAGCCGACACCCCCTGCCAGTCTGGGCGCACTAGCCCGGGTCCAACTGCACCGGGGTTGTGGGCTACTCAGTGATGGCACTGATCTTATTTCCTACATGGCCGGCGTCAGAGTACCCATGCCTAAAAGCAAACGCGAATACCTGGATATCCTGGATGCCTTCGAGATCGATTGCCAAGGGGTCGGACTTTAATCCAAGTCCGCATAGCCATATTGATTAATCAGTCAATCACGGCGACTTCTATCAGGGTACGTATCCTAAGGAATTACCGGCGACCTAAGTTTTGTACAACAACGCGACTATCAGCTGAATTGCCATAATCCGGATCGAGCGGTCATGTCAGCCGCTTTACCATCGGACAACTTTTGCTCATCTCCGATGAGTTGATCAAGTACTTATTTAGTCACTGACTCGCTTTTGGTACAAGTCATCGTTGGCGAGAATCGGTCCGAGGTGCCCCGCCAACCGATCCGCCCAGACCATAGCTCCGCCCTCAGTCGCAATCAGGTCTTGGCGCACCTCGATCAGGACATGCGGCAAACCATTTGCCTCGCCATGGGTCTCGATGGTGTAGCCCGCATGCTCCCGAGCATCGTAGGGCTGGTTGTCTCCAACGCACAAATCGGGATCGCCTCGAAGGCTATCTAGTAACGGCAGGCTCATGCGCTGGTCATCTTTCCATAGTATTCCGATCTGCCAGGGCCTGAGCTTGCCCGACATCGCTGGGGTAAAACTATGTAGTGCGATTAATGCTGGTACGCCATGCTTGGCATGTACACATTTAACTTGGGCCGCAACCGCCTTGTGGTAAGGAATAAAGATCTCCTCCTCGCGGGACAACTGCTGTTCGGTCGCAACATTCTGATTACCCGGTATGATAAAACCATCACTACAGGCCGAAATAGAAGTTGGATCATCAAGAGGCCGATTAAGATCAATCACCAGTCGTGAAAACCGTGCCAGCACCAGTACAGCGTCAAGCAGATGTGCGAGGCGGTGGGCCAGCATCTCACAACCAATATCCAATGCAATGTGCCGGGCCCGCAGATCTGCATCCAACCCTAGATCAGCCAGTGCCCGTGGAATGACGTTACGGGCGTGATCGCACACCAGTACCAATGGGGCACTCCCCCTGGCATTACCAATCTCAAACGGCGGAGTCTCATCCTCCCCAAGCAAGGGTAAAGAGCCTGAGTGATTAATTTGCTTATCCAACTTTTTTCCCCTGTTATACCAATCGCCGGACCTGGGTTATGCTCGCACCGCCCGTTAAGCCCGACCCCAATCTAAGCTGAGTAAATGAATCCTTCCCCTACGCCTAAAGACTACGCTCTTTTAGTAGGGCTTGCCATAATATGGAGCGGATCTTTTGTTTTCATCAAGATCGGCGTCGACACGGTCGGGCCGTTAACCCTGACCGCGGCTCGCCTGGGGATTGCCGCAGGTGTTCTATACCTATGGCTGAAAATCAACGGTGAGCGACTGCCGCGAGATGCGACCTCGTTAAAGATTTTTGCATTCATTGGGCTTTTTGGAAACGCTTTGCCATTCACTTTGATCAGTTGGGGTGAAATTCATATTGACAGTGGCCTGACTGCCGTACTGATGGGCGTTATGCCCGTGGCTACGGCAGTTTTGGCTCACCTTTTTATCCGGGACGAGCCGTTTACCACCCAAACAGCGATCGGTATCTCGATTGGCTTTGGTGGTCTTCTGGTCCTGATCGGGGCCGAGGCGCGGGCCGGATTGACCGCGCCGATCCTGGCCCAACTGGCGGTGATCACCAGCGCCATTTGCTATGGCGCATCAGCTACCTTCACCCGTTACTATGCTGGCCATGGTAGCGGCAAAGTGATGGCTACGGGAGCCATGCTGGCCGGTTTGCTATGGATGTTACCCGTGACATTAATTCTCGAGCAGCCCTGGCAGATGCATCCAGGCATTAGCGGACTGGCCGCAATCGCCTATCTCGGTCTTTTGCCTACAGCCCTCGCAGCACTACTATTCTTTTACCTGGTCCCTCGCCTCGGGGCAAACAACTTCGCCCAGATAAACTACCTGATACCAGTGCTTGGCGCGCTGTGGGGTGTGATTTTTTTAGGTGAGACTGCCTCGTGGCGTCTGCTGACCGCTTTGGCGCTAGTGCTGTGTGCCATCACTATCGTTCGCAAACGCAGGCCCGGGCGATGAAGATGGGCCTTGGCGCAACCTTACTGATCAATCAAGCAACTGGCGCACCATGTAAGGCAGGATGCCCCCGTTACAGTAGTAATCCCACTCCTTAGGGGTATCGATACGGACCTTCGTCATGAAGGATTTCATCGTGCCATCGGTTTGGGTCATACGTACCTCAAGCTCGGCCCCGCCGACAACAGGCTGGGCCAGATCAAACACTTCAGTGCCCAAAATTTTCAGGCTCTGAGCGCTCTCGCCATCCGAAAACTCCAGCGGTAGTACACCCATGCCTATTAGATTGGAGCGGTGGATCCGCTCAAAACTTTCTACCAGTACCGCCTTGACGCCCAGCAAAGAAGCGCCCTTGGCTGCCCAATCTCGCGAGGACCCGGTACCATACTCCTTGCCGCCAATAACCAGTAGTGCTGTACCCTTTGTCGCGTAAGACATGGCGGCGTCATAAATCGTCATCTGTTCGCCACCAGGTTGGAAGGTAGTCCAACCGCCCTCAGTGCCAGGCGCCATAGCGTTGCGTAGCCGGATATTGGCGAAAGTTCCACGTACCATCACCTCGTGATTACCGCGACGCGACCCATAAGAATTGAAATCAGCTCGCTCCACCCCATGCTCCTGCAAATATCGCCCAGCTGGACTATCGGCCTGAATAGCCCCTGCTGGAGAGATATGATCGGTGGTGATGCTATTCCCAAGTAACGCTAAGACTCTGGCGCTCGTAATAGGTTTTATCTGACCAGGTGTGCGCTCCATGTGATCGAAGTACGGGGGGCGGCGAACGTAGGTGGAATGTTCATCCCAGGCAAAGCGATTACCTGCGCTCACAGGGACCTCGCCCCATTGGCTGTCGCCGCGGAAAACATCTGAATAGCGGGAGCGGAACATTTCCCGTGTCACATGTCTGGCAACGGCCTGGTTAATTTCGAGTTGTTGAGGCCACAAGTCACCCAAAGTCACCGGACTACCCTGACCATCCACTCCTATAGGATCATTCACAAGATCGATATCGGTTGTGCCGGCCAGCGCGTAGGCTACCACCAAGGGCGGTGAAGCCAGGAAATTCATGCGCACCTCAGCATGCACTCTGCCCTCGAAGTTTCGATTACCTGAGAGCACGGCACAGGCAATGAGGTCTTGTTCCCGAATCACTTCACTCACGGGCGCGGGCAAGGGGCCGGAGTTACCGATGCAAGTGGTACAGCCGTAACCGACTACAGAAAAGCCAATATGTTCCAGATCATCGAGCAGGCCAGCGTCACTCAGATAATCCGTCACCACTTTGGAGCCCGGCGCCAGGGAGGTTTTGACCCAGGGCTTGACAGTAAGGCCGCGTTGTCGCGCGTTGCGGGCCAATAAGCCAGCTGCCATGATCACATCTGGGTTTGAGGTATTAGTGCAACTGGTGATCGCGGCTATTGCGACCCCAAGATCAGGAAATTCCATTGTCTCGCCGTCAAGTGTTACCTTGCCGGTCCGACGTTCGCTGTTACCGCGTAACTCCGTTGCAGCGTCGTTGATCACCTGCTGGGCTTCGGTCAGGGCAATGCGGTCCTGTGGCCGCTTTGGTCCGGCAATGCTGGCTACTATGTTGCCAAGATCAAGATGGACAGTCTCGCTGTAATGCGCCGGCACTACCCCAGGCTCCCGAAACATGCCTTGGCGTCGCGTGTACGCCTCTACCAGTGCGATGTCCTCTTCCGAACGCCCGGTCAATCTCAGATAATTGAGCGTTTCTTGATCAACAGGAAAAAATCCACAGGTAGCCCCGTACTCGGGCGCCATATTAGCGATCGTGGCCTTGTCGGCCAACGAAAGATGGTCCAACCCATCGCCATAGAATTCTACAAATTTCCCAACGACGCCCTGACGGCGCAGAATTTCGACTACGCTAAGGACCAGGTCGGTGGCTGTGGCACCCTCGGGAAGGGTGCCGCACAATTCAAATCCAACAACATCAGGAATCAGCATGGTCACGGCTTGGCCGAGCATTGCGGCCTCCGCCTCGATTCCACCTGCACCCCAGCCGAGCACCCCCAGGCCATTAACCATGGTCGTGTGCGAATCAGTCCCGACCACCGTATCAGGATAGGCCAGTAGCTCCCCACCAGAGTCACGACTAAAGACCACACTGGAAAGGTACTCAATGTTTACCTGATGAACAATACCGGTAGATGGAGGGACCACACGAAAATTGCTAAAGGCCGCTTGGCCCCAGCGCAGAAATGCGTAGCGCTCCGCGTTACGGGAGTATTCGAGATCGGCATTGGCCTGCAGTGCGCCGGCTGTACCAAAATGATCAACCATGACCGAGTGGTCGATCACCAGATCGGCTGGCGACAAAGGATTTATACGCTCAGGATCCCCATCCAGCGCTGCAATAGCTTCGCGCATGGCGGCTAGATCCACAACTGCAGGCACCCCTGTAAAATCCTGCATCAAAACCCGGGCCGGGGCGAAGGCTATCTCAGTCGCGCTCGTCGAACCAGGACTCCAACTGGCCAAAGCCTCGATATCACCAGCAACTACATCGACGCCATCCTCTGCACGCAGCAAGTTTTCCAGCAGGATCTTTAGGGTCACGGGCAGCCGCGCCAGGTCGAACTGATCGGACAAAGCATCCAGCGCGAAAATCTGGTAGCGCCGGCCGTTAACATCCAGCGAAGTCCTGGCATTAAAAGAATTATTCATCTGGGCTCCTTAGCTGTCCGTGGGGGTCAGGGAACATTGACACAGTCGTTCCTGGTTTGAATGAGGAAAAGTGACGGGCTGGGATTCTACCGCAGGCGCGAACACACCCTCGTATCAGAAGATCAATTACCGTTGGTTTTATCCATTGCCCAGAACTGGGCTTCGTCGAGCACCAGGATACCGAGCGCAAGCGCTTTATCATATTTTGACCCGGGATCAGCACCCGCGACGACAAAATCGGTTCGTGCCGATACGCTTGCGGAAACCTTGGCACCCCGAGCCACAAGCCAGTCACGCGCCTGATCACGACTCATTTCGCCCAGTGTCCCAGTGATCACAACAGTACGCCCAGCGAAAGGGCCTACCCGCCCAAGAGTGGATCCTTCTGGCGCGGGCCAAACAACCCCGGAAGCGCGAAGTGCGTCGATCACTTCACGGTTATGATTCTGTTCAAAAAAGAGCCGTATTTCAGAGGCAACCACCGGGCCGACATCAGGTACGGCTTCCAATACCTCTGTCGACGCGTCGGCAAGCGCCTCCAGTGTGGAGAAATATTGGGCAAGCGTCTGTGCTGTCGCTTCGCCGACCTGTGGTATCCCTAAGCCATAAAGAAAACGGACCAGAGTTGTCTCGCGACTTGATTCAAGCGCACCCAGCAGGTTATCGGCCGACTTTGTTCCCATCCGATCCATTGCGGCAAGCTCGCCATGCGATAACGTAAAAAGATCCCCGGCGTGGCACACCCGCCCACTGTCGACCAGCTGTTCGACCAGCTTGGCTCCAAGGCCCTCGATATCAAGGGCGCGGCGTGAAACAAAATGCTTAATCGACTCCTTGACCTGGGCTGAACAGTAAAGCCCTCCGATACAACGTTGAATAATGCCGCCATCGGCGACCATCACTTGCGACCCGCAGATTGGGCACTCGCTTGGAAAAACAAAAGGTCGCGCACCGCGTCGGCGCTTCTCGCGAACGACCGACACCACCTCTGGGATCACATCGCCCGCACGACGCACCATCACCGTATCTCCTACCCGCACATCGAGTCGCTCGATCTCCGCCTGGTTATGCAATGTGGCATTAGCCACGGTTACACCACCCACAAAGACCGGCTCAAGCCGCGCTACCGGAGTAATGGCGCCAGTGCGGCCCACTTGAACGTCAATATCACGGACGATAGTCGTTTCTTCGGGCGCCGGAAATTTGTAGGCCAGGGCCCAACGTGGCGCCCGTGATATCGCGCCGAGTGACTGCTGGTCGGCAAGATCATTCACCTTGTATACAACACCATCGATCTCGTAATTCAAGGTCTGGCGGCAGTCCAGGATTTCATGGTAATAATCGAGACACTGACTAATTCCCAGCATCTGCCGAACCAGCGGGTTGGTGCGCAAACCAAAACGTTGCAACGTGGCAAGTGTTGCGATCTGGGTCTGGGGTAACTCCCCTCCGCGCCATAAGCCAATACCGTAACAGAAGAAATCCAGCGGGCGCGTGGCGCAAATTCTTGGGTCCAACTGACGCAAACTGCCGGCCGCCGCGTTGCGCGGGTTGACATAAGGTTTCTCACCTTTTTTGTACTGCTCCTGATTCAAGGCCTTAAATCCGGCCAACGGCATGTAAACCTCACCGCGCACCTCGAGAACCTCAGGACAATCGGGCGCCAGAAGCCGCAGAGGTACTGAACGGATCGAGCGGGCATTTAGCGTCACGTCCTCGCCGTGATGACCATCGCCACGAGTCGCAGCTCTTTGAAGTACGCCCTTCTCATAAACCAAACTCACTGCCAGACCATCCAGTTTTGGCTCAGCGCTATAACCCAGAATTTCCCGCCCGGTACCCTCGCGACAGCGCCGATCAAACTCGCCAAGCTCCTCTGCCGAGAATGCGTTACTGAGCGACAGCATCGCGACGCTATGATTGACGGTCTCGAAGCGCTCTAAGGGCGCACCACCGACACGTTGTGTGGGCGAATCCGGTGTAACCAACTCTGGGTAATCGCGCTCAAGCGTTTCAAGCCTGCGTAACATACGATCGTAGCCGGCATCTGAAATTACCGGTGCGTCGAGCACGTGGTAACGGTGGTTGTGTTCACCAAGCTCATTGCGCAGATCGTTAATTTCGGTAACTACCTGTTTTTTTTGCTTACTCACTTAACCGAACTCTTACGGCGCAAGATCACTCTTCCTTTTTGACAGGCCCAGCTCAGAACAAGCGCCGGGCTTCATCCGAGCCGGGCTGCACCCCGTACTTTTTCATCGACCGCTCGATCGATTGAATCTGTCGACGGATCGAATCGAATTGCGCAGATGAAAGGATCGCTCCATCCGGGTCTACCAGTGAACCGTTAAGTTCGGTTGAAACATACTGCGCAACCGACCTAAGCTCAGCAAAAGTCCGAGCTGGGTGTTCGACCCGCGGTATATTCATAAACAACGCCAAACCTCGGAACATGCCTGATTCCAGATCTGCGTAACTAAAACTCCCTGGTTCACGCTGATTGGCGAGTCCAAAGCGGCTGACTCCGGTTCGTGAATCAAAGAAATGGAAGATATCTTGCTCGCCAAGGCGCATACCGGCACGCGCCGCGACCCGCGCTACATCTGGCCCGGAAAACCCGGTGCCGGGTTCTGGCTCAATATTGATAACCGCCAGCAGGTCAAACTCGTGGCAAAATCTTTCCAGCCGAGCCGCCTCGGGCAAGGCCTCCTCAATGCTGGACTCAAACTGTAGCGGCCGATCCAGGGTCTCGGCGAGAGCATAGGCTAGATTGTTAAAACGGGTCAGCTCCGATTCATCGACGCAGCGATCCGGGTCTGCCATTTGCACACTAATAATTAGATCGGTAAAGATCTCTCCGGCCGAGGCATCTCGCAGATCAAGCCAGGCGTTACCCGGCTCCGTACGACCATGAATCGCCCTTGGGTGAGATAGGTTTATCTCATGCTCACGGAATACCGACAAGGCAAGATCACGGGTTACGGGAGTTTGCCCAGGTAAACGCACCCAATAGTCGATCTTGATTGGTGCAGAGCCAATCTCAGAATCAAGTACACGGGTCGGTTCGACGAGGTGCTGATCTAAACTGTCGACTGCAGTGGCTTGGTCGGTTGCCTTTAAACTGCCTCCTTTTGTTCGAGTGCTCGCCTGCCCCTCAAAATCATGGGATGCGATCAATGACGGTTCACGCTGGCGCACCCGATTAACCAAGCGATCAGGATGCATAAAATTGAGCGCCACTGGCCAGCGAAAATTTTCAGCTTGTGATGCGATACCGGTGCGCAGTTGCGCCAGCCAAGATACCGGTGTTGAACGGCGCTTAAAAAATGACAGTGTGGCAATCGCGCCCAATACCACCAGGCCCAGCGTTATCAAGGCGATTTGCAGACTCATTTTATCGTGCCGCCAACCGAACGGCCTCGTCGATATCGACCGAGACGATAGATGAGACACCGGGCTCCACCATGGTCACGCCGAGTAAGATATCAGCCGATTCCATGGTGATCTTGTTGTGAGTAATCACCACTAGTTGTGATACCTCCGACAGACTACGTAGGGTCTGACAATAACGCTCAACGTTACGATCATCCAGTGGGGCATCCACCTCATCAAGAATGCAAAAAGGTGCCGGATTTAGCCGGAACAGAGCAAATAGTAACGCCACCGCGGTCAGTGCCTTTTCACCGCCCGACAGGAGATGTATGGTGCTGTTTCGTTTACCCGGAGGCCGCGCCATAACTGTCACCCCCGCGGACAGCATATCCTCATCGGTTAATGCCAGAACCGCGCTGCCGCCTCCAAACATCTTTGGGAAAAACTCGGCAAATCCTTCATTTAAGGCATCGAAAGTAACCTTAAAACGTTCGCGAGTCTCGCGGTCGATCTTGCGTATGACGCCGCTAAGTGTATCTAACGCTTCAATCAAGTCAGCATGCTGTGTATCCAGATATTCCTTGCGCTGGGCCTGCTCCTCGTGCTCTTCTATCGCTACCAGGTTCACCGGCCCAATATGTTCAATCTTCTCGGCCAGTTTTTCGGATCGTACAAGCCAGTCAGCCTCAACGGCCTGGTCAGGCAAGTTCGCTAGAATCTCCTCTAGCTGATAATTACTGGCATTAATTTGCTCCAGCAAAGTTTCCGAGCGCACTGATAATTCCTGCGCCTTAAACCGCTCACCTTCGAGCGCATCGCGCGCGGTAGCTGCCTCCTGTTCGCACTCTGACAAGCCCCCCTGCAGCTCGCGGATCTGTTCTTCAATGGCTGCATGTGCATTACGAGTATCGGCCAGTTGATTTTCAGACAATGTCCGCTGGTCGAGCAGAGTCTTTAAGCGGGCATTCAGCGCCTCTCCAGGATCATCTCCTTTCGCCAGTTGGATCTTGAGTTCCTGATGACGTGCACGCATGCGACTGCCCTGCACCTCAAGACGGTTGAGGCTCGATTTCAATGAATCCAGAGACGCCTGGCTATGCTGCAGGGCCAATTCCGTGTCGTGCAATTCTTCCCGAGCCGCCTGAGTATCCGTGCGGGAGCCCGCCAAAGATTTCGTGAGCGCTTCTTTTTCATTTAACAACGCCAGGCGTTTTTCTTCGAGCACCCCGGTCTCGTCTTCGGCAATAGCAAAATGCCGTTGAGCCTCATCTAAAGCCGCACCTGTCCCGGTCAGTTCGGTCATGATCTCGTCAGTCTCTACCGCCATCTGTTCACGGCGAGTTTCGATCTGCACAAATCGTGCATCCTTTTCTGAAAGCACCTGGCGGATCATCGTCTGGGTTTCCAGCTTGTCATTGAGTGTTTTCTGGCTGGACTCCTGTTTTTGTTCCAGGTCGCGCAAAGTCTCACGCAAGTTCTCAAACAATCGCTCATGTTGCGCTGTATCGTCCACCAAAGTGGTCACACTTTGTTGCAACCGTGTGATTTCCTCTTCCCGCTCCAAGAGCCCGTCTCCAGAATCGCGCGCATGCGGCGCCCGGGCCCAGTTCGTCCCAATGATTACCCCGTCACGGGTCACCACACACTCGCCTGGATCCAAGGTTGCACGGCGGATGAGAGCCTCGGCCAGGTCATCGGCCACGTACACGCCACTCAGCAAAGGACTAAGGTCGTAACGTGCGCAATGCAACTGCGCTAGCAGGGTATTTGCAGCACCCAGCGCAGATGACGAACCCGATTGGACCAGGAATAAGTCCCGGCGGGGCAGTTCTGCCTCATGCGCCAAGGCCCCATCGAGATCACCAACGCCCAAGCCAGTCAGGCGCGGGCCGAGCACCGCATCAGCAGCACGCTCCCAACCTTTAGCAACGCGGATTTCGCTGGCAAGCACCGGGGCATGCGAAAGACCTCTACGCTCCAGCCAATCGGCATACTCATCATCCCGTCCCAGCGATGCTTCCTGTAATTCTTGTAGCGACTGAAGACGGCTGCGGGCCGCATGCATCTGCTGGCGCTGCTGATCCACTGCCGTTACCTGGCCTTCAATTTCTTGCCGCAACTTGCTAATCTGCTGCGCGGCTTGCTCGACACGGCCTTCATATTCGCGGGTTTCTGCCTCGCTTTGCCGCGCGTCACTGCGGGCGCTATCCACCGCCAACGCCTCCTCCTCAGCGAGCAGCGCCGCCAACTCCTGGTCGAGGCGGGCGAGGCGCTGCTGTGCCTTAAGATCGGCAGATTCAAGCTGCTCGATGCGTGATCGCTGCACTTCCTGATCCTTGATCGGAGTCGCTGTAGATTGGGCGAAATCGTTCCAGTGCTCCTGCCAGGCATCCAAAGCCTGTTCAGATTCAGCCTGGCGGGTTACCGATTGGCGCTGCACGGCCAGATGCGTCTCACGTTGGCCCCGACGCGAAACCACTTCTACCTCAAGTTCCAAAATGCGTTGATCATCGTGTTGAGATTCCGCACCAATCTCTGTCAGGGCCGTTTCCAGACGTTCGAACTCGGCCCGCTGCTGCTCGCCAGTTTCACGCGCATATTCAATGGCCTGTTCAACAGAGGCGACATCAGCACCGGCTGCATAAAATTCAGCCTGTAGGTCACTGACCTGCTGCTGCGAGCTCATCTCGTTAGAGCGGGCCCCTTCGATCCGACTTTCTAACGCTCGCTGATGAACCAGGTGTGACTCAACCTCAGTCTGCGCGTGCGCAGTCTGAGCGGACTGGGCGTCGATTTGAGACTGCATGACCAGATGACGAAGCCCCAGCAGTTGGCCATTAACCGTGCGCTCTTCATCTTTAAGTTTCTGGTAACGTCGTGCTGCCTGGGCCTGTCGTTGTAAACGACGCAACTGCGTATCAAGCTCTTTACGGATATCATCTACCCGGCTGAGATTGTCACGGGTATGACGCATCCGGGTCTCGGTTTCACGACGGCGGTCCTTGTAGTGAGAAATACCGGCGGCTTCCTCAACAAAGGCCCGCAAATCCTCGGGCCGGGCCTCAACGATTCGACTGACCATGCCCTGCTCAATAATCGAGTAGGATCGATGGCCAAGCCCTGTGCCGCGAAAAAGGTCGGTGATATCCCGACGACGGCAACGCGCCTTGTTCAGCAGGTAATCCGACGCGCCATCACGAGATAATGTGCGTTTAACAGAGATCTCGCTGAAGCGCGCGTAAGCCTGTGGCGTTTTGCCGTCGGTATTATCAAAAACCAGCTCAACCGATGCCTTGCCTACAGGCTTGCGTGCCTCAGAACCGTTAAAAATCACGTCAGTCATGCTGTCGCCGCGAAGTTTTCGGGCCGAGCTTTCGCCCATTACCCAGCGCACCGCATCAATAACGTTGGATTTACCGCAGCCGTTAGGCCCAATAATACCGGTGAGGTTTGCCGGAATAGTGATTACGGTCGGATCGACAAAGGACTTAAAGCCAGAAACTTGGATTCTTTTTAGGCGCATCGGGTCTTTCAGGTGGCTGACCCGAGCCAAACATGGCCAGGCCGACGAACGCTTGGAGCAGTTACGCCGGGCGACTCGGTAAGTCGCTTCTGGGGTCGTGAAAGTAAAGAAATTAAGCGTATCAACTTGAGTGGGAATTATATCGGACTTGGACTTAACATCGGGTCTTTATCACTCCACTGGCACTGTGTCGCGCATCGATGGCCTTTGGACGAAAACTGAGTACCAACTTGCCAATCCATCACGGCCTTCACGCCAATTCTCATCAGCATACCGAAAATCGAGATAGCCAAGCATGCAGCCCACCGCAATACTGCCGATGGTCAGTCGGTTATCCAGTAGCGAACGCCGCTCCTCTAGCCAGTCGAGGCTTTGATTCATAGTTGTAGCCTGGCGATCACACCACCTCGGCCAACAGTATTCGCCCGGCCGACGACGCTCCTCAACTAACCGGAGAATTGCCGCATCCAGGATGCCATCGGCCAGCGCCTGGAGACGAAGCGCTACCAACCGGGTTGTCAACTCAAGCGGAAACAGCGGTTCACCGTCATGCATTGTGTCAAGGTGCTCACAAATCACTCGAGAATCAAAAATTTCTGCCCCGTCGGGTGTAATTAGGACGGGCACCTTACCGAGCGGATTGGCACCCCTCAGATCCGTTTGCGGATCCCAAGGATTGGTTAAAACTCTGTCTATCTGGCCACTAAGGCCGGTTTCTATCGTCATAACGCTGACTTTACGCACATAAGGCGAAGTCGCCGAGTATCGAAGCTGCATCATCGCTATTTAGTCCTTGCTTATTAAGGGCTCGCGGTATTGCGGGAACTGCGGGAAACTGTTAGATTGCCGCGCCTTTCAAAATTTCGGGCGTATTCGACTCATATCACAGGCCCAGTGTAAACCAATGGCAAGCACCAAGAAGAAAGTTAAAGTGGATCTGATCCACGGAGTTAAACCGCATCGGCCCAAGCGGGGCGAACGCTATATGGGTGAACTTCAGGTAGCACATTTTCGGGAAATCCTCAACGCCTGGAAAAACGAACTGCTAGACGATACTGAGCGCACTGTGACGGTCATGCAGGACGAAACCGTTAACCTGCCTGACCCAAACGATCGCGCGACCCAGGAAACTGACCGCTCTTTAGAGCTTCGCACCCGGGATCGTGAACGCAAACTGGTTAAGAAAATCAATGAATCTCTCGCCGATCTTGATACCGGCGATTACGGTCATTGCGAAGAATGTGGTGTCGACATTGGTATCAAGCGCCTTGAAGCCCGACCCACCGCAACTCTGTGCATCGACTGCAAGTCCCTTAGTGAGATTCGCGAAAAGCAAAACGCCTGAACCGCTACTTCCTGACGCTTTGATAAAACCGCGCTCCGGCGCGGTTTTTTTTGGGTAAACGCTGACCTGGAACCGACTCGAACGGTACACTACGGGTCATCTTTGTAGACTCGCTTCGAATTGCATGTACGATCTCGTCATTCGCAACGCCTCCATTGCCCACTCGGACGGCACTACTGCTGCCGGCGACGTCGCTTGCCAGAACGGGCGTATCGCGAAAATTGATAACATGATCAGCACTGTGGGGCGCGAGCACATAGACGCCGCTGGCCGATTACTAATACCGGGCGTTATTGATCCCCAGGTACACTTTCGTGAGCCAGGCGCCACGGATAAGGAGGATCTGGCTTCAGGGTCACGGGCCGCCGTACGTGGAGGAGTAACCAGCTTCCTGGAAATGCCCAACTGCAACCCCCCAACCACGGACCAGGAACAACTGAATTGGAAGCTGGCCCGTGCGGCTTCAAGCTGTGCAGCCAATTTCGGCTTTTTTATCGGTGCTACCAGCGACAACCTCGAGGCACTCAACAGCGTGCATCCTGCCTGTGGCATCAAGATTTTTATGGGATCCAGTACCGGCGACTTACTGGTCGACAAGCAAGAGCATTTGGAACGAATTTTCGGCAATGGCCAACGCCTCATTGCCGTCCATGCCGAGGATGAGACCCGGATCCAAGATCGAACGCGGACTTTGCTAAAAGAGGGTGAGACCGCCGATTATGCTTTGCACTCACGAATACGGGACCCCCAAACGGCCCTGATTGCGACCGAGCGAGCGCTGGCTTTATCTGAAAAATATGGCCGGCGACTGCATATCCTCCACCTTTCTACCTCAGAGGAAGTCGAGCGGTTGCGTCGCCACAAGCCCGACCAGGTAACCTGTGAGGTGATCCCCAACCATCTTTTTCTAAATACCGATGATTACGCCCAGTTAGGATCGCGAGTACAGATGAATCCCCCGATTCGTAATCCAACCAACACGTCAGGGCTATGGTCTGGCCTTCATCAAGGCATCATAGATATTATCGCCACCGACCATGCGCCACATACGTTGGCCGAAAAAACTCGACCCTACCCTAACTCTCCTGCTGGAATGCCCGGAGTGGAAACGTCGTTGCCTTTGATGCTGACGGCAATGCAAGCAGAACAGTGCACTTTGGCCCAAGTACAACAATGGATGTGTTCGGGTCCGGCGCGGGTATACGGTATTAAGAACAAGGGGCAGCTGGCTGAGGGTTTCGATGCAGACCTGACGCTGGTGGATATTGAGACGATGCGGCCAGTTCGTGACAATGAAATATTCAGCCGCGCGGCCTGGAGCCCTTACGCAGGCCGCGAGCTCACTGGATGGCCCAGCCACACCATCGTCGGTGGCCAAGTGGTTTTCGACAATGGCCAGATTCGGCCAGGTGTTTTTGGTAGAGCCTTGGAATTTTCCAGGCCGGACTAAATTTTCGCCAAACACCCTCATGCAAGCCAGTGGGGTAACCGAGGTAACGGCTTAAGCCTGGCCACCTCGTTAGCAGTCAGCTCTCAAGTCAGGCGCGCCTACTCTCCCAAGAGTCAGGTCGCTACGCGCATGGACTCTATCGAAGATCTACGGTTCGATTGAGGTGGGTAATCGCAGCGCACGTGTTATCACAAAACACGCTTTGCGCACCTCTGGACTGATGCCCTTTACAGATAACCGTCCTGGGCTGGGGCCCGGAATTTATTCGTTAACTGACTCAGAACTCCTCTACCGTATGCTGGTGCAAAGTACGACGATCACTGAATGCCTGGGCTAGCGTATTGGCGTCCATGTACTCAAGTTCTCCCCCCGATGGGACCCCACGGGCCAGACGACTCACCGTCAAAGGTTTGTCTTCAAATAGGTCGCATAGATAATCAGCTGTCGCTTCGCCTTCAACCGTAAGGTTAGTCCCCAGGATCACCTCCTGAACGCTTCGCTCAGAAACGACCTGCAACAACCGCTCAACCCCCAACTGATCCGGGCCGATGCCATCAAGCGGAGACAAGTGTCCCATCAACACAAAGTAGTAGCCGGTATAGGCTCCTGCTTGCTCAATGGTATCCAGATCTGCGGGAGTCTCCACGACACATAGTAAGGTTTCGTCGCGTTTGCCTGACTCGCAGATACTGCAAAACACCTGTTCACTGAAATTGTTACAACGCTGGCAGTGTTTTACGTTCGATACTGCATCCCTCAGGGCGTCAGCTAAAATCTGCCCACCCTCACGGTCCCGCTCAAGCAGGTGAAAAGCCATCCGTTGAGCGGTCCTCGGCCCAACGCCAGGCAGACGACGCAACGCCTGCTTAAGTTGATCTATGACGTGGCCGTCAGCCATTGAGACCAGGCAGGTTCAAGCCCGGGATATTCATCCCCGCCGCCAGTCCACCCATTTTTTCCTGAGTTGTTTTCTCAACCCGGCGAACTGCATCATTCACGGCGGCCGCTACAAGGTCCTCCAGAACCTCTTTGTCGTCACTAAACAGGTTGTCATCTATCTTTACCCGGCGTATATCATGCCGACAGGTCATTATCACCTCGACCATACCGCCGCCGGCGACACCGGTGACTTCAATATGTGCAAGCTCTTCCTGCGCGCTCTTCAGTTGCTCCTGCATCTCCTGAGCCTGTTTCATGATATTACCCAAAGGTCCTTTCATTCAGTTCTCCCTTGTTGTTTACCGGGCCGTACCGAGTCCGGAACCACGGTTGCATCGAACCGCTCCATAATATCCTTAACCATCGGATCCTCCATTAATTTTTGGTAGACCTCGGCCTTTTCCTCGGAATCATGGCGGGCCCGGTTTTGCGCCGGGGTCTCAGGTGAATCTTCACCCCCGTCGATCAGTTTTAGCTTGACTGGTGAGCCAGTGAACTGGCTAAACGCATTCTCTAAAGAGGCCTGACGGGACTGGCTATGTAGTTTGGCCAGATTGGGTTTCAGTGACACGATCAACACCCTTTTTTGAGGATCGTAGCTCTGCGGCGAGAGGTTCATGGCAAATTCCCGACTCACACCTTTTAACCCTGAGTCGCCGACGAACGTAGCCCACAGGTCGGGGTCGGCCAGGTCGGTTTCTGGTGGGGACGTTGGGCTTTGGCGTAAAGCGGATTCAGCGGGGAAGGCTGAATCTACTGAAGCGCCAGTGGTGCGAGCTGGGGCCGCACCTGAGACCACAGCTTGGCTTCGAGTTTGCTGCTTGTGAACCGGGGTCTTTTGGGCAAGCGGTTCATCGCTCAACCCTGCCTCACCTTCACCCGCTGGGTGGAAGGTCAGCATCCGCAACAAAGTCATTTCAAAGCCCGATACCGGGTCTGGCGCAAGCAGCATGTCTCGTTTACCTAACATGCCAATCTGATAGTACAGCTGCACATCTTCCTTAGTCATCGCACTGGCAAGATGCACTACCAAATCTGAATCCGCCTGCTTGGCTGACGCTGCCTCGGGCAAAATCTGGTAAAGCGAGACGTCGTGCAGCACCAATAACAGGTCATCAAGGGCTGCCATGTAATCAATCGCGCGGGATGCCATTTGCGCCACAGTATCAATCAGTGTCGACCCATCGGCCGCCGCCAGGGCACGTAATATCGTATCAACCTGTTGTTGCTCGATCATACCGAGCATTTCACGTACCTCGGCACCAGTAACCCGGCCGTTACCAAAGACAATCCCCTGGTCCAATAAACTCAAGGCGTCGCGCATGCTGCCAGATGCCGCCCTGGCCAAGGTTGCCAGCCCCACTTCATCGGCCTCCAACCCCTCTGCGTTGGCTATCTTTTGCAGTTGGCCGGTAATTTCTTCAGGCTTTAACACACGCAGATTGAACTGCAAACAGCGTGAGAGAATCGTCGGCGGTAGTTTCTGCGGGTCGGTGGTGGCCAACAGAAATTTTACATGCGACGGAGGTTCTTCAAGTGTCTTAAGTAGGGCGTTGAAGCTATGCCCGGACAACATATGCACCTCGTCAATCAGATAGACCTTATAGCGGCCCAGGGTCGGGGCATACTGTACGTTGTCCAGGATTTCTCGGGTATCGTCGATTCGAGTCCTCGAGGCGGCATCGATTTCAAGCAAATCTATATAGCGACCTTCGTTAACGCCGATGCAGGCTGGGCACGACCCACAGGGCTCAGCGCAGGGTGCCTGCTCACAATTGAGGGCTTTGGCCAGCAGTCGTGCCAGCGTGGTTTTTCCAACACCTCGGGTGCCAGTAAAAAGAAAGGCATGATGCACCCGGTTCTGTTCCAATGCTGTGGTCAGGGCTCCCACCACGTGAGCCTGGCCAACAACGTCAATGAACCGCCGGGGTCGCCACTTTCGGGCGAGCGCCTGGTAACTCATGAGAGCCTGGTTAAAAAGTAGAAACGCATCTTTGCCCCTGACGCTTGATTGTTGCCTCGGATCGAATTGGAGACGGCGCCAGCCAGCCTGACCCCAGCACCCGATTCGGATGCTACGGCTGCTTCCTTCCGGACCTGACCGGGTTCACAACCTTCCGCCACCGGGGAGGCCGACCGCCGCCGCCATATCGATTTACACCAGGCGTTGATCCCGGCATGCCAACAATTTTAACACCGGGCCAAGCCATTACAGGCAATTGTCTTTCAGGCCCTTAGAGTTTTCGCATCAGGCAGAATTTTCCGTCGGGCTCTGCGGCTTCAAAATAAGGCTTGTCGACAATATTTTCGACAATAATGGTCCCGCCAGCTTCGAGTGCCGCGATGTGCTGAGCGAAACCGGCATCAGCCCACAGATGGGTATGAATCGTGCAGGCGAACACGGCTCCACTTCGAAGCACTCGGAAAATCTCATTCAGTGCCCCGGGCCCGACATGACCATGAGTGAAGGTGCCGCAGGATATCCCCGCATCATAGATGGCATCAGCAATACCCAATGTTCCCTCAAGATCCGACTCAAGCAACTCATGGTAAATATCTTTTTCAGCCGCGGCCGCCAGCATCTGGGGAGAAAAATCGAGCCCGTCGATGGAGCTGAATCCAAGAGCTGCCAGGCGTTCCCCGACCAGCCCTGTACCACACCCCACATCCAGAATTCGAGCAGCGCGATCCTCAAGCGCCTCGTCGAGTATTGCAGCAATCTGAGCAGGTGCGATATATCCCAACCCATTTTCCAGGTGAGCATCATAGGTCTTGGCCCAATCGCGATACAACGCCCGGGCCTGGTCGGAGCTTTTAAGGTCATACGCTCGTGCCAATAACGTCTCGGACGATTGCGAGGCGATGTCGCTTTCTTTCGAATCCTCAGGCATGGTTTTCTCCAAAAGCGCCAGACCCCATCCTAAACCCACGCAATCAGCGGTAACAAAACTGCGCTGAACCCACTGATCGTTGAGAAAATCGGAACACCCATGAACGCCAACAGGATCAGAGCCAATAAGGCCCAATTGCCATAGCGCCCATTGTAATAACGATAAGCCTGGGACAAGGCGCGAGGGAGTAGGTAAGGAAGAATGTAATGTCCATCGAGCGCGCCGATCGGCAATAAGTTAAACATCATTAGCAACAGGTTGATTTGCGCAAGATAGATGAAAAACAGGCGAGGACCCTGACTGGAAAGATCCACCCACCCCCAATCCAACAATAATAGATAAGCATTGATGCTGATAATAGCCAACAGTAAATTCATGGCGGGCCCGGCAGCAGCCACCAGCAAGTCGGCATAGCGCGAGGTAAATCGGCGAGGGTCGGTCGGCACAGGTTTGGCATAACCAAAGCCGATAAAAACCACCATCAACAGGCCCATAGGGTCAATGTGGGCCAACGGGTTAATGGTTAAACGCCCGGCACGACGAGCGGTGTCATCGCCGAAGCGAAGCGCAACAAAAGCGTGGCCGAACTCATGGAACGACAAAGACACAACCAGCGCCACAAGAATTACTATGAACAGAACCCACTGCCCCTGGGCAAGTAAGGGAATCAACTGATCACCATTAAAAATTCAAAAACCATCGTGATACGTTGTTGCTCATCTGGATCAGGTTGCACAGCGACCTGCAGGTTAATCATGAATCACAGAAGGATACATGAAAAATGAGTTTAAGACGGCTCACTCGGGCGATACGTCTGATGCAACGGCCCATTTTATAGCCCGCCTTGGTGGTCGTACCGCGTTTAACCCGCTTTGCAAGCTTCACCCTGATACGGACCTTTTGAAAAACAGGGTTTGCTATGAGGCTTTGTACGTGTATGGTTGCCCTTTCTCCTTTTTGCCTAGATCGATATGACTCAGCCCTGCATTATTACCGTTGCCATTACTGGTGCAGTCCCCAGAAAAAAGGACAATTCTGCTGTACCGATCAGTACCGCCGAGCAGGTGGAATCGACTCACGCTGCCTTTGAAGCCGGTGCGAGCCTGGTACATATCCATGTCCGTGACGAGCAAGAGAACCCTTCTTCGGATCCACAGCGTTTTGCCCTCGTGCAAGAGGGGATCAAAAAACACTGCCCTGGAATCATCATCCAGTTTTCGACTGGTGGACGTGGCCGCGAGGCTGACCAGCGCGGGTCCATGCTACACCTTGCGCCCGATATGGCCTCTCTGGCAACCGGTTCGGTCAACTTTCCTGGAATGATTTATGAGAACCACCCAGAACTCATTGATCAACTGGCTAGTAATATGCTGAAACAGCATATCAAACCGGAGGTCGAAATCTTCGATCTGTCGATGCTTTACTCTGCCGCCGCGCTGGTGGAACGAAGCCTGATCAAAGCCCCAGTTCACGTTCAGTTTGTGATGGGAGTACCAAACGCCCTGCCTCCACGACGAGACATTCTTGAATTCGAAGTTGCGCAACTATCGACTGTCATGCCGGATGCAACCTGGACTGCGGCGGGGGTAGGTCGCGGGCAACTCGAGGTTAATCACTGGGCGTTGGAGATGGGCGGCCACTGCCGGACAGGGCTGGAAGATAATCTGCGTTTCGATAAGTCGCGCCTCGCCCAAAGCAACGCCGAACTTGTCGGGCGCGTGGCGACCCTGTGTTCGGATTACAATCGTCATTCAGCAAGCCCGACAGAAGCCCGGCAGATTCTCGGACTGCAATCCTGATCTCAAACTAATCGGAGGTCCGCAATCAACGGCAGGTGATCTGAAGCCTGTCGCGCGAGACTCAGTCGCGAGGGCAACAAGCTATCAATTTCCAGGGCGCCGCGCACATAAAGGCTGTCTAGTGGCCTTACCGGCGCGTAAGCTGGGAAGGTGCGTGGCATTCGCCTGGTGCCAAAAAAGCCTGCTGGATGCATCACCTGGCGCCCTAAAGTGCCCCATATGTCATTGAGATCACCAGCAACGAGGGTGGGTGTGTCAGGTGCGATTCGGGTAAAGGTCGCATGACCTAGCATTTTCTTTAACTGCATCCTTCGCTCGATGCCCGAAAGGCCCAGATGCAGATTAAACAGATGCAGGGTGCGACTTCGAGCCTCACCCGAAGCGTTATCATCCAATGATATCCGTGCCCGGGCATAAAGGGCGCCACGACGTTTTTTTGGACCAATAGTCAGATCAATATTGTTACTGTCAAGCAGCGGCCAGCGACTAAGGATTGCATTACCGTAACCGTGACCGGTTCGAGCCTTTACATTCGCCACCCAAAGCCGGTGATTCAATCCAATCGCCTCGCCCAGTACATCAACCTGATGAACATTCGCAGACGACTTGCTATATCGGACCACTTCTTGCAAAAGGACGATGTCCGGGCGGTAATGATTTATCACTTCCACAATACGCGGCAGATCATAGCGTCGATCGATCCCGCCAATACACTTATGAATGTTATAAATCACCAGTCGAATTTTCACGGTACAATCTACTCCTGAAAATGGCTCTTACAAGTCTCCAGCTGTGATGTTAAGGCGTCCAACAGTCTACCCCCCGCGTACCTATCAACAAATCGCCAGCCCCATGACCCGCCTTGTGCTGTCTCGTCTCGTTGACCGGCTTGCCGCATTGGTAATAGCGGCCCTGTTAGCACTTTTTTGCACCTCGACAGTTGCCAGCAGTACTGTCATGACCCCGTTCGAATCCCACTACTCCGTCGACTACTCTGGCTTTAAGGCATCACGCGTGGTATCTCTGGAACGCACCGGGTCTGACTATATTCTGCGTTCAACGACCACACTTAAAGGTCTTGCACGGTTGTCGGGGTTTGGCCCGGTTTACGAGGTTTCCCGGTTCGAAATGCACGATGGCGTTATCCGCCCCCTACTCTATACCGTTGGCAACGACCAGAACAAACATAAGCGCGATATCCGTATCGAATTCGATTGGAAGAGCGGGCTCAGCCGAGGCTTCGCCAAAGATAAAGAACAGACTTTTCCGCTTAAGTCAGGCATGCAGGATCCGCTCACCTTTGAACTGATGGCTCGCCTCGAATTCACGCGCGGTCAACGGGCACCACACTATCTTGTGCACGAGGGACACCGAATTCGTGACTACGTATTTATTGAGCAAGAGTCTGAGACACTTAAGATTGCCGGACAATCTGTTGCGACCACGCGGTTCTTTATTGACCGAAGCAGTTCGCGCGAGCTGTACTACTGGTTTGCATCGAAACCACATTTCACAGCGATCCAATTGCGCCAGGAACACAAGGGTAAGGTCAAGGCGACCGTGATACTCAAGCACAGCACAATGCTTGAATGAGTGGGAAAAGACTAAGTAATACTCAGCGGCGGTACAAGGTCAACAAACGCCTGAATGGGTGCCTGTGCTCGCTGGCAGCAAACATACTCGACGTTCTTGAGTTCGGCGTCACGAACCGAAACATAATGAAGCCGCTTGGGCCGTGACAAATGGCCGTAACAACAACTCACTGAGTCAGTCCCACTTTGCAAGAAAGCTCTCCTGGGGCGGGGCTTAACCTTTGTTTAGTTTCTACTGGCGCTCAGTGTGCAATGTCCTTGGCTCACAAACTGTTATCTATCAGGCTTGCCATTTGTTCACCAATCTGTACGGGGGAGCGAGCGATCGTAGCCCCAGCACAAGCCAAGGCATTCATCTTAGACTCGGCAGTGCCGGTGCCATAATGCATGATAGTACCCGCATGGCCTATGCGACGACCAACAGGAACCGACTGCCCGGCGATGTAAGCAACCACTGGTTTGGGATTTTCAATATCACTTAGGTAGGTGGCAGCGGTTTCCTCTGAACTACCGCCAACCTCCCCTATGAGGATAATACCGTCGGTCTGTGGATCCGCATTGAAGCGTTCAATGCAATCCACAAATGAGAGACCACAAACCGGGTCCGCACCGATACCGACACAGGTCGACTGGCCAAGGCCATTACGAGTCGTCTGCTCAACTGCCTCGTAGGTTAGCGTACTGGATCGTGAGACGATACCGACACGGCCGGCCAGGAAGATGCCCTGTGGCATTATCCCAAGAGTACACTGTCCCGGCACAGCGATGCCTGGGGTATTGGGGCCCACCAACACCGTATTTGAGCTCTTAAGTTTTGAGTGAACCCGAACCATATCCAGTATAGGAATTCGTTCTGTGATACAGACCACCAGTCCGACACCTGCATTGATGGCTTCTTCGATCGCATCGGCCGCATTCGCCGGCGGCACAAAAATCACGCTGGCTGTGGCCCCAGTCTCACTGACCGCATCACGAACTCGATCAAAAACTGGGATGCCCAGGTGACTCGTACCCCCTTTCCCCATGCGCACGCCGGCGACGACCTGGGTGCCAGTGGCTAACGCCCGCTCGGCATGAAAGGAGCCTTGTCGACCGGTAACGCCCTGGAAAATCACACGGGTCGCACTGTCAACAAGTATGCTCATCGCCCGCGGCGCCCCGGACTGTTAAGCCAGCGGCCAATCTGTCCGACGATTGGACCGCGAGACTTTGGGCGATCCGGTGTAGCGGCTGACTCAACGGCCATTTTTGCCGCAGATGCCAGATCCGGCGAAAAATGAATCGACAAGCCTGATCGCTCAAGGCGGGAAATTGCCAACTGTGCATTAGTGCCCGCAAGGCGCGCGACAATATCCACTGTTATCGGTTTTTCAAGGTGTGCAAGCAGTAGACCATCGGCAATCGTATCGCAGCGCATAATACCGGCTCCGAAAATATTAATCAGCAGACAGCGTATACGCGGGTCTGTCAACGCTAACAGGAATGCCTGTTTGACTCGGCTAACTTCAAGTACAGGAGGCACGTCGAGAAAGTTCGCAGGCTTGCCACCCAAGTCAACAACAGCGTCGAGGGTCGCCATGGCCAGTCCTGCGCCGCTGGAAAATGTACCCACGTTGCCATCTAAGCGAATGTAGTTAAAACCGTAACGTGAAGCAGACTCCTCCATAGCGTCGGTTTCAGCCCGCGAGCCGAGCGAAGCCATCTTGGGCTGACGAAACAAGGCATTGTTATCCACAACCATTCGCCCATCCAACGCTATCAACCGACCGTTTTCCTGTATGCCAAGCGGATTTATCTCGATCAGTGAAAGGTCGTAAGTCACAAATAGCTGATACATACGCTGAAGGATATCGGCAAAGATCGCACAGGAGGTTTGCTCAAGCCCCAGCGCCGAACCCAGTCGCACGCCAACTTGCTCGGCAATCTTGGAATCCGATCCCAGCAGTGTCTTGATGAGACTTTCAGGGGCATTACGAACCTGTTCTTCGATGTTTTCCCCACCGCGGGTTGTTGCCAAGCAGACAATTTCTCTAGATTCACCATCGACCAGCAGTGCAATAAACAATTCTCCCTGGGTCTTTACCTGGGGTTCTATATATACCGCGCTGACGCACTGACCGGCGGCTCCCGTCTGCGGGGTGACCAGGGTTGCGCCCAACATCGAAGCGGCGGCGCAAGTAACATCGTCCAGTGAGTCCGAAAATCGAATTCCTCCAGAACGAGGCGCATCATTAAAACTGCCTTGTGCGCGACCCCCCGCATAAATCTGCGCCTTGACTGCCCAAGGGCCGTACCCCAACTCCTGGGCAACCTCTCGGGCCTGAACTTCTGTGATTGCAACAGACCCAGGCAGCACCGGGATACCCCACTGGCGCATAAGATCCTTGGCCTGGTACTCAAAAAGGTACATGACGATTCAACACAGATGCCAAGCAGTCGCACCGGCAACCTTCTGGATGGTCACAACGAGGCTTCACTGTCGACAATGAGTACTATTTTCCCGAAGTGTCCAGACGATTCCATAAGTTTGTGAGCCTCGACAACCTTCTCCAAAGGAAATACCTTGTGTACCAGGGGGGTTATTTTCCCATCCGAAAATAACCCCAGTGTCTCGCTCGCAAAACGGCCGACAATGGCCGCCTTTTCGTCAACCGGCCTCGGACGCAGGACTGAGCCTGCGATCTTCTGCCGTTTTACCATCAATTGCGCAAGGTTGAGATCGCTTTTTGCGCCACCCATCACGCCAATCAGCATCAAAGTACCATTCACAGCGAGAGATTTGAGGTTCGCATGCAGGTATGCCGCACCGATGTGATCGAGGATAACGTCTACCCCACGACCGTCCGTCAGTTTCGCTACCTCTTCTTGGAAGTCCTGTTGCTGATAATCAATGACATGATCCACGCCAAGATCTCCTACCCGCTGGACCTTCGTTGTCGACGCGGTTACCAGAATTGTCACTGACGGCGCGAGCGCCCGACACAATTGAATCGCTGCCGTATTCACCCCACCACCGCCGCCATGAAGCAACACTTGCTGTCCATCGAGAAGTCCGGGAAATTGAAAGAGATTAAGATGGGCGGTAATGTAAGTCTCGCTTACGCAAGCAGCCTGCTCCCAACTCATGCTTTCTGGAATTCTCATTAAATGTCCGGGCCAGGCAACCGAAAACTCAGCGTAGGCTCCACCACCCACCAGGCCCATCACGCGGTCCCCACAACGCCACTGATCTACACCGTCACCAAGGGCCGCAACTGTACCCGCGATTTCCAGTCCCAGGATATTTGAATCCCCCGGCGGAGGTGGGTAATTCCCCTGGCGCTGGACCATGTCCGGCCGGTTAACGCTGGTGGCGACTACTTTTACCAATACCTGCCCTGGCCCGGGGGTCGGCTCAGGAACGGATGCCACCCGCATGACTTCAGGGCCACCAAAGCTATCATTGACAATTGCTTTCATCATGTTCGGCTCCGCATTTCGCAATACTCCGAGTGAAGTCTACTCTTGTCAGACCAGAACCAGCTTAAACTACTGGCGTCCTACTCTACGATGGCTGACCGGATATAGGAGCCGGGCATCGGCTCGCAATTTGGGCTGCGCCCAGTACGCTCAACTTCTGGTATACATTATACGCAGAAATTTAAACCCTGAACTCCACTTTATTGCGTAAGCTAACATGTGCCGGTGGTGTCACTGTCTTGGCAGTTAAAAAGCTGTTTCGGGAGAAAATTAAAAATGAAAGCCTACAAGAACACCGAATTCCTCGATAGCCCGGATGCCCGGTTATTGCGCATCGTTGCCGAATTTGTTGAACCCGCTGCGCGGTTTAACCGAAACGAAATCGAAGACACTATCGTATTCATGGGTTCGGCCCGAGCCCCTGAATCTGTTGATGGCGCCGAAGCTGGACCACCGCCCAATGATGATACCCAGGTGAAAAACTGGAAGGCGATGGCCCGCTACTACCAGGATTGCCGTGAATTGGCCAAAAGGATCACCAACTGGTCTAAGAGTCTGCCTGAAGGGCATCGGCGTTTTGTGGTCTGCTCTGGCGGCGGTCCGGGCATCATGGAAGCCGCTAACCGGGGTGCCTCGGATGCCGACGGGATCAATATCGGCCTTGGAATCTCCTTGCCAAACGAACAGGGGAACAATCCCCACATCACCCGTGAACTGTCACTGGAGTTTCATTATTTTTTCATGCGCAAATTTTGGTTTGCCTACATGGCAAAGGCCGTGGTGTTCTTTCCTGGCGGCTTTGGCACCATGGACGAGCTTTTTGAAATACTTACTCTCCTGCAGACTGGCAAAATCCGCAAGCACCTGCCTCTGATCCTTTTCGGTACTGACTACTGGAAACGCGCAGTGGATTTCGAGATGCTGATTGAATATGGCACCATAAACAGGAGTGATCTGGAACTGTTTTTGATGACTGATTCGGTTGATATCGCCTTCGATTACCTCACCGAACAATTGTCACGGTACGGCGTAAAAGAACATGGCGCCACGCTTTGAAACTTCGCAAGCAGCGTCAGTCTGGCGCTTTGCAGCAGCTACTCTCTGTAAGAAGCCAGACGTAAACGCCTATTGAGCAACGGATGCCGCCCACGCCCGCGAAGATTACATCCCACGTTGTTGTCGGCTTCGGTGACTTTTGATCGGCTATCCCGTCGAAGACCTTTATGCTTCTTTCTAGTTGGCTGTCCGGTTTCGCGTCAACCAGTCATCCACCATGCCGACTGTCGCATCGATGACCTCGAGGTGCATTCCTTTTTGGGCCGCGATCAATGCAACCAGCTTGTCAACCCGTTCTATTTCCTTTGCTCCACCTGCCAATGCCCGGGCTGCTGAAGATGGGCTGGCAAGCGAGGTTGCCGCTTTCGCATATTTTTCGAAAGGCACAAAATCAGCCGCTTGACCACCGAGGTCAATGCACAGATTCACCACCCAATCATAAACAGCACGGCTGGCCTCGATATTACTGTGCACCGCATCCTTGATTGGCCGCATCTGATCTTGCTGAACGCACCGGTAATTACCCGTCATCAGCATTGCCCATTTTGCCAGGGGCACGAAAATTGACTCGTGAACACGCAACTTGACCGGAACTTCAGTTAGATCGCCGTCACCGAGATCGAAGCGGGCGGCCTCGATATCCTGCTCAAGTTGTAGCAACATCTGGGTATGCGCCTGCGACACAAACCGCGCGGCCTTGAAGTTGGTCGGTAGCCGCACCTCTAAGATATTGGGCTTCTCTTCGGGAGGACGAAAGGCTTGTGGGTCGGGGCTGCACAAAGTCAGCAGATCCGGATCAAAACTGTCCCAAAGGCCGGGTTCTAAGAAACAAGTCCGCAGATTATCGGTATCCAGTCCGGGGATACGTTTCAGATAAGGCAGCAAGGGCATGTTGGTGATCGCCATCACTGGAACCTGTGATGCAGCGATCCGTCCGACCAGTTCACGAACACCAAAAGCACTGTATTGTGGTTCCTGCATTGCCAATACCACAAGATCATAAGCCCCCGGGTCTACACCATTGGGCTGAGACGCAATCAGATTACCTGCCAAGTCGCTAGAGTGAATCTCGACAAGACTGTCCCGCGCTTTGATCGGCATCCGAACAACCGAACCTGAACTATTAAAGAGCGCCGCCGTGGTTTCTCGACAGATCAGTGTGGCATTGTGGCCCGACAACAGAATTTTGGTCGCAAGCAGTGATCCATAGGATGCGCCCAGGATCAGGACGTCATACTTTCGGGCATCGCCCGAATGGCTTTCGACAATCGAGCCATTTTCCGAAATTTGCCTTTTCCCCATCGCCAGATCCCAGGTAGTTTTTAAACGGCCGGCGATTCTAACGCAAACCAAACTCATGGGGCCATAAGCCCGGGGCAATATCAGAGATTCGAGGTTGAAATCCTGCCCAACCGGGTTGGCAAGTGACGGCACATTAGTTAGTCTTGCAGACTGTCTCGCAGTGCAAGGATCTGCTGCCAGGTCGATTCTGGTATTGAGATAATGCCATTGGATGCAGTTCGATAATCGCGCTCTCGCTCACCTGGCACCTCGACCCGCTCGAAGCCTGGTGCCGGTGGACACTCACGTAATTCCTTCAGTACCTCTTCGGCTGCAATCTGTGCTGCGGGGGACTCTCGAAAATCTTTGGAATCAATAGTAATGAGCAGCCAGTTGCCTTCTGTGGTTGATGGGCCAAGCATAGCTTCGCCGATCAACTCACCCACCAGCGCTAGCCCGTAACCTTTTTGCCCCCCGGCTGGCAAAATCGCCCCTCCGTTGAAGTAATCCTCAGGATCACGGGTTGGATTTCCATGAGCATCAATCAGGCAATCTTCCGGCAACAAAGCACCAGCACTGCGAGCTGCATAAATCCACCCACCCGCGATTTTCGAGGTCGCGAAGTCGAGCACCACCGGCCCATGCTCACCACCGGGTATGCCAATGCACCAGGGATTAGTTGGCAACATCGCGCGCGCCCCGCCATATGGGGCTACCTGGCGCCATTTACGCCGATTACCGCCACCCACACAGATAGTCAAAAACCCCTGTTCGGCAGCAGTATCAGCAAAAGCACCGTGACGACCGGTATGCCCAACATGGCGAATAGCCAATACAGACATACCGCTCTCACTTGCCATCGCCATACCGTGTTGGTAGGCAAGATGCATAGCTGGAATGCCGATACCACCTCCCCCATTAATCTCCTCGGTACCGCGAACGGTCTTGCAAATGCGCGGTATAGCAGATGGCGTCATATAGCCATTTTGAAATTGCTCCGTATACTGCAATGTACGCATCACGCCGTGGCTTTCCATGCCGCAAAGACTAGTGTCGGCCAGATGCTCGGCAACTCGACCTGCGGTGTCCTCACTGCAACCAATCTGCACGAAAATGTCGGAAACAATATCAACTGCATGGCCTGCTTCGACATCCACACGGTCGCCGCGCAAAGTCAGTTTGGAGCGCACTGCAAAGGGCATGATCGCCCCTACGCCGGAAACGGGTCCGGTTGACTGGGATGGGTTGCCAGCCAAACCGACTTGGTCTGCATAAAGCAACGCATACCTTCAAAACCGTTTTCCCGACCATAGCCAGACTGCTTAAAACCCCCGACCGGCGACTGGGTCGCAGCGTTAAAGTAATTATTAATGTAGACGGTTCCAGCTTCGACCCGGTCAGCCAGACGCATAGCCCGGGTGATATCGCGCGACCAGATGCCAGCGGCAAGGCCATAAACGGTGTCGTTGGCGATACGAACCACTTCTTCTTCGTCTTCCCACTGCTCCGTCGAGACCACAGGCCCAAAGACTTCGTGTTGCGCTAGATCCGCGTTATTGGGTACATCCCCAAATATGGTGGGACCGATGTAATAGCCCCTGTCCTGGCACGCACTACGGCCATCCAGTAATATTTTGTGCCCGGCCTTCTCGGCTGCAGCGATCGATGCCAGCACGGCTTCATAGTGCCGTCGATTGGCAATGGGGCCAATCTGAGTGGCAGGATCTAGTGGATCTCCCACCCTCGCCTTGCCGGCGACGTCGATCAGTCTTTGGGTGAATTCGTCCGCGATAGATTTATGGAGCAGCAAGCGTGAGCCCGAAATACAGCTTTGTCCAGCGGCGGGAAAGATTCCCGCGGCGACTCCGTTCACAGCCAGTTCCAGATCGGCATCTGCTAGCACGATCTGGGGTGACTTGCCCCCCAGTTCCATGATGATGGGTTTGACCTGCCGCGCTGCTACGCTCGCGACAGCCCGCCCTCCTGCGGTGCCGCCGGTGAACGACGCCATTCGAACGTCGGGATGATCGATCAATGGTGCTCCCGTGGTGTCACCAAAACCGGTGACCACATTCAGTACACCCGGTGGCAAATCGGCCTCAAGAAGTACTTCCATCAGATCGAGCGTCGAACAGCTTGACTGTTCTGACGGTTTCAGGACTACGGTATTTCCTGCTGCAAGGCAAGGCGCGAGTTTCCAGATCAACGTGCCTAGCGGCGAGTTCCAAGGCAGGATCTGCGCCACCACACCGAAGGGTTCCCATTGAAGATAATTGTGCATATCAGGAACTTCGGCAGGAATAAGCCTGCCTTCGAATTTATCGCACATGCCTGCATAGTAGTGAAAGCTGTCTACCTGCCACGCATCCGCTTTAAGCGAGGGTGTGATATTTTTTGGCAGCTTGCCATTGTCGCGGGTTTCTATCTCGCCCAGTCGATCAGCATGTCGTGATATGGTGTCGCCGATACGCCGCATCATGCGGCCGCGCTCAGCCGGGTGCATTTTTCCCCAGGGACCATCATAGTAAGCGGACCTGGCGGCGCTAACAGCATGATCGATATCCTCTGCGTTGCAATCTGGAACCCGCGCCCAGACCTTCCCATCAGCCGGATTTTCGCTATCGAAATATTGTCCAGACGCAGGGTCACGCCAGGTATTGTCAACAAAATATTGAAATGTTCGCATCAGGACTAACCCCTTTGTTCGTGGACTACAATAACAGTCGGTCGATCTGATTTAAACGCCGCCTGAAAAACGTCCTGCATCTCTTGAAGACTATGGGTATCTACACCATGGCAATGACAGGCCTTCGCAAGCATCACAAAATCCGGGTTGACACCCTCTACCCCGACCCGGGCGATTTGACGGCCATCCATATCATCCTGAATCTGCTTTAATCCCCCGTTCTCCCAGATTATGACTGGTAACGCCAGCCCCAGTTCAGCCGCTGTGACCAGCTCTGGCATGGTGAACATAAATCCGCCATCACCAGCAAGAACAGCAACAGGGCTATCCGGCCGGGCTAGTTTTGCGCCAATCGCATTAGGCAGTGCATTGCCTAGTGCACAGTAGCCAGCCGGGTAAAACCAACGACGTGGCTCATGCATCGGCATAGCAAAGGCACCCGTGTATACCAGCTGGCAGGCGTCGCCCGCCCAGATTAGATCGTCGGGTGCAACCATGGCGAGTGCCTCGAGCACTGCTACATGCTGTCGTTCTGAGGGGGTCAGCCCAGCCTTGATCTCGGCGTGAACCTCATGCACCCTATTCTCTGCGATCTCACGTCTGTCGCTGTTATGACTGTCAAGAGCGGCGTGCACTTGTTCCATCACCGATTTTGCATCGGCGACGATACCAATATCGGCAGGGTAAAAATCGTTGATCTTGGTGGGATCTATGTCTACGCGGATCAGCTTACCTGTAAGGTTCATGCGTTCAACAAAACTGTCAGTTTCCGAAAGCTCGGTACCTACTGCGAGAATGACGTCCGCCTCAGGCAATAACTGTAAAACTTCCGGGCGTACGGTTGATGCCGACAGCGACAGTGGATGGTTGTCAGCGACGATGCCTTTGCCAGCAGTCGAAGCGATCACGATCGCCCCTGTTTGCTCGGCAATCGCGGTAAGCTCGTTACCTGCCTGCCAAGCTCCACCGCCAACCATGATCATAGGAGACCTGGCACCTTTTAATAACTTGGTCACTATATTGACCTGATCTACACTGGCCGATGGCAGCTTGGGCGGTATGACTGGCTGCCATTCGTCGTCGACTATTTCGGACTGTACGTCGATCGGGATCGAGATATGCACCGGCCTAGGCCTTTGGCTAACAAAAACTGCGAAAGCACGGGCCAGCAGCTCTGGGACGTCTTGCGCACGATGGGCGGTAGCGGTAAAAGCAGTCAATGGCTCAGTCACTTTTTTCTGTTCGGTGATCTCGTGCAGCACACCCCACCCTTTGCCAATGGTGTAACTTGCGGGCTCGGCGGATAGCAGCAGTACCGGTAGACTATCTGCATACGCCTGGGCGATCGCAGTACTCGCATTCGTTACACCCGGCCCTGATATCACTAATGCCACGCCGGGCTCACCAGTCGCCCGTGCCCAACCCTCAGCCATGAATCCGGCACCTTGCTCATTACGTGCCTGAATATGCCGAACACCCTCACCAAGGCCGCGACAGAAATCCAGTGTATGCACGCCCGGAATACCAAACACGGTATTTATGCCGTACTTCTCCAGTAACCGGATGGTGGCTGCGCCACAGGTCATTGGTTGACTCACTAAAGCCTCCTCTTACGTCACCAGTCCCTGCGCATAACTCTGCAAGGGCTGTTCGGGTCTGTGTTTGGAACGCAACACACGCAGATTAGAATAAAATTCTTCCAGATCTACCGAGTTGGTCATTACCAAGCGGCCTGGTTGCTCATCCTTGAAAGAAGAACGGCCATGCAGCACACGCTGATTGTTAAATATTAAACCCTCACCTTTTTTCAATGCAAAGGTCACCAGTAATTCTTGATCATAAACGATCTTCAAAAAACAGCGTATTGCACGATAACAGGGTTCAATCTCATCGAATGGCAGGTCAAGTGGTGCCATTTGCCGCTCGTTGATACGTATACCGGAGACCTCGTTCTCGCAATCTAACTGTATCATCGGCAAGCGGCACTGATACCAGCGGGGTAATTCGCCTTCGGCATGATCCGGATCATAACGCTGCCCCAGAACTGGGATACGTGTCAGTAGATCATAGTCTTCTGGAAATTGTGCCTTTAATCGGCGGGCCGCTTCGAACCCATCCGTTAATGTCGAATGTCCTCCTTTGCTGCTCGGCCGCAGAACCTGAAACAAAGTAATCCCAATGGTTGAGGTCCGATACGTTTCATCACAATGAGGTAGTAATGCTTGCCTGATGTCGCCAACATTATTGACCGAAGTTTTGTTTGAAAGTGGGTAATTGCCAAAATGCGTTTGCCGTCGCGTTCCAATAAGATCTATCAGTCTGTTCGATTCTGCCAAAGTACCTGGGATGCCTTTCACCTTACAAAAACCATAATCACAAACCGTCTCTAACAGTTCAAGCCTGACGGAAATGTCACTCTCAGCCTCATGAAAATCAAATACTGATGGGCCTTGGCCGATGCATGCATCCCACAGAATAGGCTTGCGCTTACGCTTGCGTCTTTCACTCTCAGAGTAACAATGCTCGCGTAACCAGCGGCCCTGATATTTCGATTGATGCCCATCACCAGACCAAATCAGAGTTATTCGATCAGTATCAAATATAAATCGAGCAATAGAGATATCATCGGGCAATTCATTCAGTCTCAGCCCGCGTACAGCATTCATTGATGTACCGCAAACTTCACACTCGCATTGGTGTCGCAGCCAGATCGAATGAAAACAGCTTTGGTGCCCGTCACCCCAGTCAACCCGTAGACCTTTTTTTACAATCGTCGCTTGTTGAATCTGATATTGAGAGTTCATTTCCATAACGTTATGTCCTCAGATGGCAACAGGTCACGCCTTAGAATCAAATCTGCTGCTTTTTCCGACATTGCAATTACTGTGGCAGTTGGGTTGCCTGTAATCTGCGTTGGCATGGCTGAGGCATCACAAACGCGCAGGTTTTCGGTGCCTTTCACACGAAGTTGCTCATCCAGAACAGCGGTAGGATCGCCCTTAGGTCCCATCCGGGCTGTCGAGCAGGGGTGATGCCCAGTGTAGGCCGTTGCCCGAATCGCCTCTATGATCTGGGCATCGCTAATTGCCCCCTTCCAAAGTCCGACCTCTCCCGTTAAATATTGTGATATTTGGGGCATAGCCATAATCTTGCGCATCGCTTTTACGCCACGCACCATTTCGTCTAGATCTTGCGGGTCAGAAAAATAGTTAGGGTCGATACGAGGTGGATCGTGTGGGTCAGCACTGACTAGGTGTACGTTACCCAACGATCGAGGTCGTTCCAGATTAATATCGATCTGAACACCCGGCTGAGCTACTTTCCGACCTCGGACCAGCAGTTTGCGACCCAGGCGTTGCATTAAAGGAGTCTTTTCGTCTGCGTCGTTCGCCAGATTTTCGTCTACGATCATCGGCGTCATAAACACCTCGAACTCAGGCAGTGCTCGATCTCCCAGCGCATGGAACAACACCGTAGAGAAAAAGGCTCCGCTGCCCGGTCCCTTGCCACTGAACAACCACTGACTCATTAACAAAGCGGCCTTATCAAGTCGCTGATAGCGGGCCAGGCTCAGATCCATCCGATCAGATCCATACTGCATGGATACATCCACATGGTCTGCAAGATGTGCACCCACCCCAGGAAGGTCCACAACTGTTTTGATGCCGTGTGTCGTCAGATGGTCCGCGGGGCCGATACCAGACAGCATCAGTGTATGAGGTGTACCAAATGCACCCTGGCAAAGAATGATTTCACGTCGGGCCTGGATCCGCTCGCCGTCAATAGTCTCGACGTCTACTGCGCGGCTACCCTCAAAACCCAGACGCGCTACCTGTCGGCCCGTAAGCACTGTCAGATTTGCAGGCACATCAGTAAGATAGGCGATAGCTGAGGATTGCCGCACTCCTCGGTAGATCGTGCTATCAGTGCGGGCAATTCCGGTGCGTTCCGGGCCATTTAGATCGGACAACGGCTTGTGACCCGCGGCAATAGCAGCCTCTACAAAAGCCTGCTCTAGAGTGCCAAAATTGGCTGATAACTCGGTCTTAAGAGGTCCATTGACACCATGCCAGGGTGTGGTGCGATTTCTTGCTCCTTGTGAGCGTCGAAAATATGGCAACAAATCTGAGAATCCCCATCCATCAAGGCCGCTCCGTCTCCAGGCGTCATAGTCTGCTGGAACTCCGCGCATATAAATCATGCCATTCATGATGGAGGATCCACCGAGGGCTTTACCCCGGGGAAAATATATCCGTCGCCCGTTTAACGATGCCTGCGGTACGGATTGAAATCCCCAGTCAAGCTTGGGATTACCGAAAATGAAACCGTTGCCGGCAGGCATTCGAATGAATAGGTTACGTCCTTTACCACCAGCCTCGATCAGGCATACATTAATCGACGGATCCTCTGACAATCGGGCTGCTAAGACACACCCCGCTGCGCCACCACCCGCAATTACGTAATCGAATTCCATAACCAGGCCTTCGCAATTTACATCTGATTGAACTGCTGGATCACTTCATCAGTGATCTGCTGGGTTGTATGGTGACCACCGATATCGCGCGTGGCAAACCCTGCATTTAAGGCGGAGTCAACTGCTCCTTCAATTTTTCTTGCGCAATCTGGTTCACCCGCGCTGTACTCAAGCAGCATTGCGACTGACAGGATTGTCCCACATGGATTGGCAATGCCCTGGCCCGCAATATCCGGCGCACTGCCATGGACTGGCTCGTAGATGGCAGGCCTGTGTGACCGCCCTTCTGATAGTTGTGACAAGCAGGCCGACGGCAGCATACCGAGTGAGCCTGCAATTACACCGGACTGATCAGAAAGAATATCGCCAAATAGGTTATCGGCCAAAATCACATCAAAATCGGCTGGACGGCAACCTAACTGGTAAGCCGCATTATCTGTAAACAAATGAGTTAACTCGATGTCGGGGAACTCATCCTGGCCGATGGTATTAACAACCTCTCGCCATAACTTACCAGTCATAAACACATTGGATTTATCGACCGATAACACTCTTTTACGACGTCGGCGCGCGACCTCGAACCCTATCCGTGCAAAACGTTCAATCTCTGCCTCAGTGTATTCGTTCAGATCATATGCGCGACGGCTTTCGCCGCTCTCATCGATTCCCCGGGTTGGCGAAAACATTGCGCCACCGCAAAGCTCCCGCATGACAATAAGATCCGTATTGCTGATGACTTCCGGTTTAAACGCAGTACGCTTAAGCAAGGCGTCATGGGCGCGCGCCCATCTCAGACAGGCGAAAACCTGTAGCTCATGCCGGAGCTTCATCAGACCATCCTGATCTTCAGGCCCACCTTCGATAACAATGTGATCCCATTTCGGATCACCGACCGCGCCAACCAGCAGCGCATCAGAAGCATGGGCCTTGCTCAAGGTTGTGGGTCGGATCACCGTTCCGTAACGTTCCCATGCCGCCCAACCCAAGACGTCTTCACTGATATCGAGCGGTAATCCAATAGATTTCGACGCAACTTCCAATACCTGCAATGCGGCATCGACAACCTCGGGTCCAATCCCATCTCCGCCAAGCGCCAACACTTTTAGAGCCATATCTATGTCCAACAAAAGGATGATTCCAATGAATTATTGAAGAATCCCTCAAACATGTAAACTGGTCCTTTTAGGAATTTCAAGTTTCATTATGCGAACCATCTATGAAGCCCTCGTTTAACGCCATACGTACCTTTGATGATTGAGGCCATCTGTTCGTGGAAAGATTCTTGGCGCACCCTTGGCTGGCCGAGGCGCCACCTTCGACACGTACTTCGCGTATCTGCAGGCAGCGATCAACGGCACCGGTATTGCCACTTTTTTCACCCCAGACCAGCGCCCAGGGGGCGAGATAGCCTGGTCCGGTGTGCGCTGCTAGCTTTAGTTAAGGCGGTCCTAATCACAGTTCACCTCCAGGGTTTTCCAACCTGGTCCGGCATCCGGTTTGAATACTAATATTCCAGTAATTGATCTAGGCTCAGGAGCTTCTCCTATTGAGGATCCTTATATCGCTCAAAAGCTTGGCACTGCGCTCCGAAGGGATGGCTTTTGTTATATCACGGGGCATGGTGTGCCTGAGAGAGATATACAAAACATATTCGATGCGAACCGTCAATTTCACGCTCTTCCTGAGGGGGATAAAACAGCAATCAGTATCAACCCAACTCATCGTGGGTATATCGGCCTGGGCACTAACACAACGCTGAGTTCGTCAGTCGAAACGCCTACGCGACCGAACAGGTCTGAATCATTCATTGCGATGCAGCAAGTAGATCCCGATCACCCCAACTGGGGCACCGCTATCTTTGGACCAAATCAGTGGCCTGATTCTTTGCCGTCGAAATTTAGAGTTGATCTTGAATCTTATTACGGTTCGATGGAATGTCTGGCCCGACAATTGGTACAAAGACTGGCGGTTGCGCTGGGGTTTAGTTTTGAAACCTTTAATGAATTCTTTCTTGATCCAACCGTTTTTCTAAGGTTGCTCCGATACCCCACCTACGAAAACAACACGCCCGCCGGAACTTACGGGTCAGCTCCTCACACCGATCATGGCTTTCTTACTCTGGTCGCTCAGGATATGAATGGTGGCCTGGAGGTTTGCAGCCCTGATAAAGGCTGGCTGGCAGTGAAGCCCATTCCGGGCACATTCGTGCTAAATGTTGCCGACATGTTGTCACTGGCGTCTGGTGGACGGTGGCCTTCAACGCCACACCGGGTGGTGCTTGGCAACAGTGAAAGATACTCAGTAGCTTTCTTTTTTGATCCGAGTTTTGATACGACGGTACAGCCCTTGGACTCACTGAATAAGTCAATTGAAAATAAACAATCGATTCACTACGGGACCTATCTCATGAACCGGTTCGATGAGAACTATGACTATCGTTCGTAGCGCGAACGCGTCACCAGTGAACGAGCTGCTCCCCTGAGCACAGCAGAACCAGGGATCATCAAAAAAGGGGGTTGGATCCTTTCTGACGCAAAATCAATAACAAGAGAACCGCAAGAATTGGCGGAGAGAGAGGGATTCGAACCCTCGATACGCTATTAACGTATACACACTTTCCAGGCGTGCGCCTTCAACCGCTCGGCCACCTCTCCGTAGGGTGGCAAAGGGTATCTGACTTGCGCGCTACGCGCAAACCCACCTCAGCGAGGTCAGGCCAGCGCGTTGAGTCCTGACATCAATCGTCCAATACCGTCGATAGCGCTGGCACTTTGCAAAGCGCCAAAAGAGACGCGCAGTGTGCAACGATCAGTCACCCCAAAAGCACTACCGGGGATCACCGCGACTCCGTGCTCTTTGATCAACCGGGTCGCAAGGTGAAGGTCGCCATCATCATAACCGGGAACCTCAAGAAACAGGTAAAACGCTCCCTTACCAGGCAACAGGCGAACTTTGTCTGTTATCGATTCGACCGCATCCAGCGCCTGGGCGCGCACAGCTGCGAGCTCAGCCACATAAGGCATGCAGTAGTCACGACCGGATTGCAGTGCGCCGATAGCGGCATATTGCGCTATCACCGTAGCGCAAATAACATTAGTGTCCTGAATCTTGCGCAAGGCCCCCATCAGCGATTCAGGCACTGACGCGTAGCCGATGCGCCAACTGGCAAAGCCGTAGGCCTTGCTCAGCGAGTATAGGCAGATCGTGTGCTGGGCGCTGTCGGTGATTGCGCCTGGTGAGAAATGCTGCACACCATCGTAAAGGAAGTACTCGTAAGCCTCGTCGCTGATATGGTAGATGCCCTGCTCAAGGCATAGCCGGTTCACCGCCCGAAGATCCGCTTCCGGGTATACGACGCCGGTTGGATTATTCGGTGACACAGTGACCATGGCCCGTGTTCGTGGGGTAATAGCGCTTTCAAGCGCCTTGAGATCTAACTGACCATCCACATCTGTAGGCACTGCGACCGGGACACAGCCTGCAATCCTCACGGCCATTTCCTGATTGAAATAAAAAGGCCCTGGCAGAATAAATTCATCGCCCGGATCACTGATCGCCAAAAGCACGTTGAGGAATCCCATATTACTTCCGGCTGTGACCACCACCGCTCGCCCCTGTGCGGCGATTCCATTCTCCAGAGAGAGCTTCTCAACAAGAGCCTCTCTCAGCGGGTCAATCCCCTCAACTGGGCCATACAGGTGGCTCAGTGGGTCGTCCCAGAATCTGCTGATCGCCTCATGCACGGTCCGTGGCGGCCCATAGTGCACCACCCCCTGACCTAGGGAAATCGTACCCGGATTAGCCTGGATCAAATCCTCGATCGTTGGAATAATAGGCGCTTGCACCTGCTGCATACGGCGGCTTGCTCGAAGCTTGTGGGTTACTGTCATTAACCTAGGCCGCTTGCATTAACCTGAAATAAAAGCCAGGGCCACCACTTTATCTTTTCTCTAGACATGCGGGCCCACCAGTCAGAATCTTTCATTCGCGTGGATCATTCATCTATAAATGGCTTCGGAATCCGGGTATTATATGGGTCTAAGCGGCGCATTCAGCCAGCCAGGCAAAATTTACCCTGATCTTGGAATCTCAACCTCAAATCCGATCAGAACAAACACCTGAACAGGACCTTTAACTCGCTTGGAAAAACAGTTACAAGCG